>VFSW01000140.1_pt1 | contig 92500 bp, 81 predicted proteins | sample 5358111 | NCBI WGS metagenome assembly VFSW01 (sample SAMN11554181, study PRJNA540505) | mine drainage metagenome | isolation source: sediment from site ElyBrook_90M | place: USA: Ely Copper Mine, Vershire, VT | collected 2017 | reverse complement strand
GAGACCTACACGCACGGCAGCGGTGAATCGACCGAGGCGGAAGTCATCTCGGTTAGGAAATTCTCCGATGGCGAGCAATCGTGGACCACGATGGCGAAATCGTCGGATGCGGTCGAGGCGAGCTGGAAATCGCTGGTCGACGGCTACGAATGGCGCATCTACATCGAACTGCGCAAAGCGCGCCGCGCCGTCGAGAATCCGCGACTGTCGAGGCGCTAGGCAATTTCGCTAAAATAACGGGATGCAGCAGTCGCAGGCTTCGTCTTCGGCCGCATCCAATGGCAAGGCTTCCCGCGGGATGCTCGCGATTCTCTACGACGGCGGATGCGAGATGTGCCGCACCAGTATGCAGGCCATCGAGCGATTCGATTCGTCGGGCAAGATCGAGCCCATCGATCTTCACAATCCCGACGCGCGCGCGAAATTTCCCATGCTTGAGATAACCGACCTGCTCGAAGAGCTGCACGCGGTTGACGACCAAGGCAACGTCTATCGCGGCGCCCGCGCCATCAATGAGATCCTGCGCCGCCAGCCCGGCCTCAAGGGATGGCTCGCCTATGCCTGGTATATCCCGGGCTATGCGTGGCTCGCCGAATGGCAATACAAGCGCATCGCGGCCAGCCGCTATCAACGCGATGCCTCGGGCCGGCGGCTCCCAGCCCCCGACCATCACTGACGCCTGCTATGCCAAAACTCGTGATGTTTTTGTTGTTCGCGAGTTGCGTGATGGGATGCGCGCCGCAGCAGCCGTATGTTGTCGCGCCGCAAACTGCCGATCCGCCGCAAGTTGCCGATGCTCATTCGAATGAAGTGCGCGCGAATGAGGTGCGTGCGCTTCCGTACAAGGGCCGCCTCGTCGAAGGCGATCCCACCGAACTGCCGCCGGCGGTCGCGAAGGCGCTCTCGAAGGATGCACCACTGACGTTCACCTATCGCGAGGAGCTCACGCACGACGAATACCACATCCCGAAAATCCTCTCGGCCTGGGATCCTATGACGTATGCGGGCGCACCGCTGGGCGATTACGGAGTGACCGCGTTCGCCAGCTTGACGATTTCCCAGGGGGACAAAGTCGTCGCCGATTACACTGCCAAGGCGCGTGTTTCGAAATCCTACAGTTTGTATTTCGAGCCGAAGCATTCGGAGCTGGATCGCGCCGCGCGCGCCGCGGTCCGTGAGCGCATCGACCAGAAGCTCTATGCCGATGCTGCTCGGGTCGCGCAGGTCGGCGCCACGGAATGAGGGGATTGCTGCCGACCGCGGCCGTTCTATCGATTGTCGCCGTAGGATGCGCGGTGCAGGGCGCGCCCTTCGAAAAACCCGCGCTCAAGCCGAATGAGCAGGTGATCTACGTCTATCGTCCCTACAGCTACTTCTCGTCGGCGCTGCAACCCGCGGTGACTTGCGGTGAAGAGACCGCGCGTATCGGGCCTGGCGGCTATCATGCGTTCGTTCTGCCGCCGGGTAAGGTGACATGCAGCGTCGAAACCTCGGAAACGGGCGATGACGTCGAGTTTCAGGCCGACTCGCGCGTCCACTACCTCCGCGAAGAAATCGCCAATGGTGTCTGGACCGGCCATCCGCATCTCAATCCGATCGACCACGATGTCGCGCAGTCCGAAATCCAGAGCTGCTGCGTCCAGCAGTCCGCGGTGGACCTTCCTCCGTCGCCGTAAGCTGGTATCTTCAACGGGGTGAAGCCGTTTAGCATCTTCAATACCCTCAGCCGCAGCGTCGAGGAGTTCCATCCGCAGCATCCGCCCGAGGTCTCGATGTACTCATGCGGTCCGACGGTGTATCTGCCGCCCCATCTGGGCAACATGCGCGCGTATCTGTTCGTCGATACGCTCAAGCGCGCGCTCAAGTTCAACGGCTACCACGTCAAGCACGTTATGAACGTCACCGACGTCGGCCATATGACCGATGACGCCGACGCCGGCGAGGACAAAATCGAGAAGACCGCGCGGGCCCAGCAGAAATCGCCGCGCGAAATCGCCGATTACTACCTCGGGCTGTTCTTGCGCGACATGGATCTCCTGAAGGTACAGCGCCCCGATGTGCTCAGCCGCGCTACCGATCACATCGCCGGAATGATCGCGCTCACCCAGCGCATTATCGCGCACGGCTATGCCTACATCACGCCGAGCGGTGTTTACTTCGATGTCGAGAAATGGCGCGGCCCCGGCGGCATGGGTCGGCTCTCGCGGCAAAGCCTCGATGAGCAGGCGTCGGGCCAGCGCCTCGAGCATTCCTCGGACAAGAAGAGCCCTCATGATTTCGCGTTATGGGTTACCGGCAAGCCCGGCCATCTGATGCAATGGGACAGTCCCTGGGGACGCGGCTATCCCGGATGGCATATCGAGTGCTCCGCGATGTCGATGGAGTATCTCGGCGAGACCATCGACCTGCACACCGGCGGCACCGATCACATCCCGGTCCATCATGAGAACGAGATCGCGCAATCGGAAAGCGCCACCGGCCACCCATTCGTGCGCTACTTCGTCCACAATGCGTTTCTGGTCGAGCGCGCCGGCACCAAGATCAGCAAGAGTTCGGGAAAATTTCCGGTGCTCGATGACATCATCGGCGCGGGACTGAATCCGCTAGCGTTTCGGCTGCTGTGCTTCGGTGCGAAGTATCGCTCCGAGGTGGTTCTCAGCGACAGCATTCAATCGGCGCAAAAGAACTATGACTACATCGCCGAGTTCGTGCGCGGCGTGCCCGACGATGTCGCGAAGGCCGCTGAGGATTCGGGATGGGTGAGCGAGTATCGTGAGCGCTTCGGCGACGCCATCAGCAGTGACCTCAACACCGCGCAGGCGCTGGCGGTGTTCCTCGATCTGATTGGCGAGGCGTATCGGCGCGACGACCATCGCATCTGGAACACGCTGCGCGAGTTGGATTCGGTGGTCGGCCTCGAGATCGATGCGATACGCGATGCTTCACGCCAGGCGGAGTTTCCGCCCGAAATCGCGAAGCTCATCGAGGAGCGCGCGGCAGTGCGGCGTGACAAAAATTTCAAGCGCTCGGACGAGCTTCGCAAAGAACTCGAGGAACATGGCTATGAGGTGAAAGACTCGCGCGAGGGCTCGAAATACATCCGCCGCGCCGGTTGAGGAAGGCGCGGCCCTTCGGTCGCGCATCGAGGATTCATAGCCCCGCCCCTGAGGCTGTCACGCTGGTCGCAAAGCTGACCGGCTCGATCACCGTTTTGCGCTCGCCTTCGATATTTTCAGGTGCGGAGGTATCGGCTATGCGTACCGGTTCGACTGCTTCGGTGCGGCAGCCGTCGTCACCCCCAACGCAGTGCCGCAATCGCCGCAGAATTTCTTGCCTGAAGGGTTCTCAATCCCGCACTTCGAGCAGCGCACTGTGCCTTCTCCGCTGAAACCGACTACGCGAGAATCGCGACAATCGGCGGCGTCTGGCAAGGGTGGTCAGGACAGCGATCATCTAAGCGATCGGACCGATGGTGTGTTGCTCTCGGGCGCCCCGATTTCGCGCAAGCGGGCGGCAAGGATCCATCGAAGCTCGACGCGGCATTGGAGCGAGTCGCGGCGCTGACCTAACCCCTAACCCCTTCCCTTTAGGGAAGGGGTATTGGAGCCTCGGAGAGCCCTCGCGAGCGATGCGCTATTGGGCGACGTAGCCGCCGTCTACCGGCATCGGGAGTCCGGTTACGAACGAGGCGTCATCGGAGCAGAGAAACAACACCGCATTGGCGATCTCTTCGGGTCTCCCGATGCGCCCGATCGGCTCCGCAGCAACCATCGACTCTTCACTAATCGATCCGTTGTCGATCACGCGCTCCACCATCGCGGTGCGGATGAACCCGGGGCATACGGCATTGATCCTGATGCCGGACTTGGCGTATTCGAGCGCCGCCGATTTCGTGAGCCCGGCCACGCCATGTTTGCTCGCCACGTAGGCGGTCCCGCCCGGCAAGCCAATCAGACCCGCCGCCGAGGCTGTATTAACGATGCTGCCGCCGCCCTGTTTGAGCATTTGCGGGATCTCATACTTCATGCAGAGAAACACCCCGGTGAGATTGATGGCGATGATCCGGCCCCAATTTTCTTCGGTGCACTCGGCGATATTCCCACCCATCTGGCCCTCAATGCCGGCGTTGTTAAAAGCGCAATCCAGACGGCCGTAAGTCTCGACGGTTTTGGCGACCATAGCCTCGGCTTGTTTCGCGATCGCCACGTTGGCTTCGATGAATGAGGCCTCGCCGCTGGCGGTCTTGATCATTTTGACCGTCTGCTCGCCGCCCTCACGGTTGTAGTCGGCGATCATTACTTTTGCGCCTTCGCGCGCGAATACGAGAGCGGTGGCGCGGCCGATCCCGGAACCGCCACCAGTGATGAGCGCAACTTTGCCTGAAACTCGACCTGCCATTTCGCCACTCCTTGTGCGTTGCTCGGCCAGACATGTTCATCAAGCGGACGCGCCGTCAAGCTCATCGGGTAGACCTAACCCCTAGCCCCTTCTCGTACGGGAAGGGGCACCAGAGATGGCTAACTGCTCAATTCATCAAGGAGCGCCTTGGCGTCCTTCAAATCGGCGGTGTCGAAGCCCTCGGTGAACCAATTGTAGATGTCGCCGAGCATCGCGCGCGCTTCCTCGCGGCGGTCCGTACTGTTCAGCATTCGCGCGAGCGAGGTCGTCGCGCGTAGTTCGAGTGATTTCGCCCCCTGCTGTCGCGCAAGCTCGACCGCGTGCTCAAACGCCGCTTTCGCCAGAGCCGAATTGGAAGGACTCTGACCCAGCAGCAACTCCCCCCGAAGACGATTAATTTCCGCTTCCCAGAAACATTCGCCGCTGCGACCGACCAGGTCGAGGGCGTCGCCGATTGCCTTCAAACCATGCTCGATATGTCCGGCTCTCAGGCAAGCGTCGGCGAGAGTCGCGAGACCGAGCGTGAGCCACAACTCCTCCCGGTTGGCCGAAAGCGCATCGGTTTCCTCGCGTATCTGCCCCAGTCCCTCCCCCGTTGTTCCAAGCTCGGTCAAGGCCCACCCTTTGATAATTCGCGCATGACGCAGAACGTAAAGGAATCCCACATCTTCCGCTATGTTTATCGCGGCTCCGGCGATTTCCAGCGCAAGCTCCGGTTCGAGCATCATACGATGCACCAGTGCCTTCTCGGACAACGCGAAAGCCGTTGAGATGGTGTCTCCGAGTTCCTTCGTAAGTGAAATGGTACGGTCCGCGTATCGGCGCGCCGCGTCGGGACGACCCCGCAGCCACGACAACCGGGCGTGCCACGCATAACCGCACACGGCCGGATGATGAGCGGAATAGAGCGGGACGGCAGCCGAACGAAGCTTCGACTCGAACAGCTCAAGCCCCCTCTCGACATGGCGTTGCGAGGTCTCCAGTTCACCCGCGGAAAGCGCCACCGACCAGTCATGATGGACAGCCTCAAGAATGAAAACCGGATCGGGGTGGCGATCGACGAACTTCCAGACCTGCTTTAATCGCTCGCGGGCGGCGCTCAAGTTGCCACCGACGTAGAAGAGTCCGAATAATCCAACCAACAGCGCGAACTGTTGCTCCGGTGTGGCACCGGTCTCTGCAATCTGCTCAGCGCGAAGGTACGCCCGCTCGGTTTCCGGCGCCGCCCACCCTTTGGTGGCCATCAGCACAGGACCAAGGCTGGTTTGGACGGCGAATTCGCGTCGGTCCCGCTCGGCGCTGGATGGCGTGCGCTGAAGTAATTCCAGGGCGGCGGTTAAGTTGCGCACCGCTTCGCCGTATGCCAAACGCCGAACGGCCCAAAGACCTGCGCTTTCGAGGTAGTCGAGCGCCTTCGCGGAATCTCCGCTGCGACCGTAATGATGGGCCAGTTCGTCAAGATGATCGTCGATTGAGCCCGGGTAGAGTTCCTCGACTGCGCGCCCGATGCGCTCGTGCAAAAGCTTGCGCCGCTCTTGCAGTATCGAGCTGTAGGAGACCTCCTGCGTGAGCGCGTGCTTGAAGATGTATTCGGTGCTGCCCACCGCGGGCTGCTCATAGATAAACTCGCCGAGCTGCAACTCGTTCAACATTCGATCGAGTTCTTCAGCGGGCTTCGAGACGACCTTCTGGATCAGCGACATCCGAAATTCCCGTCCGATCACTGATAGCGTCTGCAGCAGGTCCTTGGTACCGCCGGCTAATCGATCGATGCGTGCGGCGAGGATGCCTTGCACCGTCGGCGGGATTTTCAACTCGCCAATCGGCTTGGTCAGAAGCGTCTCGCCGTTTCGTACCAGCGCGCCTTCATCGAGCAGGACCTGCACCGTCTCCTCCATGAAGAACGGATTCCCCTCGGTCTTTTCGATGATGAGGCGCTTGAGCGCACCCAGTTCCGCGCCGGCGCCGAGCAAGGCGCTCAGCAGCTCGTCCGCGCTATCCTTGCCCAACGGGTCGAGCCGCAACTGCGTGTAGTACGTCTTGCTGTTCCACTGATGCGAATACTCGGGGCGGTAGTTCACCAGCATCAGAATTTTCGAGTTTGGGATCGAATCGGCAAGCAGGCCGAGCAGCGCCTGCGTTTCGTCGTCGATCCAGTGCAGGTCCTCGAAGATCACCATCAGCGGTTGATTGAGGCTCTCGCGCAAAAGAATGCTCTTGATCGCGTCGAGCGTGCGCCGCTTCTTAATTTGCCCGTCCATTTGCGCCAGCGGGTCGTCGCCCTCGACGATTCCGAGCAGCGCGAACAGGTAGGGCAGCGTGTCTTCCAGACTCCGATCGAGCGCGAGTACGCGACCGGTCACTTTCTCGCGGCGCGCGCGTTCGTCATCGTTGGATTTGATCCCGAAGTAATTCCACAGCAGTTCGATCACCGGCAGAAAAGCCGAGGCCTTGCCGTGCGAGACCGAGAAGGTTTCCAGCACCATCCAGCCGGACTGATTCTTGACTTTGAACTCGTGGATCAAGCGCGACTTGCCGGTGCCCGCCTCCGCCATCGTGGCCACGATCTGTCCGTGGCCGGAGATTGCACGATCGGCGGCCGTGCGCATCGCCTCCAACTCGCGCTCGCGCCCGACGAACTTCGTTAGCCCGCGTCCGGCCGATCGCTGCAGTCGCGTCCGCAATGGCCCCAGCCCTGTCACTTCGTAAACGTTGACCGGCTCGCTGACGCCTTTGAGCTTGGTCGGTCCCAAGGCCTTGAGCTCGAAGTATCCCTCGACCAATTTGCGCGTCTGCTCGCTGATCGCGATCGAGCCAGTTGGCGCGACGGCTTGCATGCGCGAGGCCAGATTGGTGGTATGCCCGATCGGCGTGTATTCGACATGACCACCGCCGGTGGATATGGAGCGCACCACCACCTCGCCGGTGTTCGCGCCGATGCGGGCCTCGATCGGCGTTCCTCCATCGGCGACCACCTTCGAGGAGTGGCGCCTCATCTCCTCTTGCATTCGGAGCGCGGCGTAGAGCGCACGCTGCGGGTGGTCCTCGTGTGCGACCGGCGCGCCGAACAGTGCGAAGATGCCGTCGCCGGTCGATTGCACCACATATCCGTAGTAACGGTGGGCAGCATCCATCATCAGCTTGAGCGCCGGATCGATGATGGCGCGCGCATTTTCGGGGTCGAGGTCTTCCATCAACTCGGTGGAGCCCTTGATGTCGGCAAACAGCGCGGTGACCGTCTTGCGCTCACCCGCGAGATTTTCCGCTCCGCGCGCATCCGATACGCGAATCGACGAATCGTCCGAGGTTTTTGTGGGAGCCGCGGCGGGCACTTTCAGCGCCGTGCCACATTCACCGCAGAAGCCGTTGCCGAAGGGATTATCGGCGCCGCATTTCGGGCAGAGATTGGCCAGCGGCGCGCCGCAATCGCCGCAGAACTTCTTGCCGATCGGGTTCTCGATCCCGCACCTGGAGCAGCGCATTCGGCCTTCTCCCAGAAACCGACTGCGCGAGTATCGCGACAATCAGACAGGTCTGGCAAGCGTGGATCTGACAGCCACGACAGCCATCATTATATTTATGTTGCATGCTTCTCGACGACGGCGGCGAGGTGCCAGTATCCACAACGCGGAGGAGGATTGGAGGAAGAATCAGTAACCGCGCCTTTTAATGCGAGAAGAAAAAGCGTTAGGATTGGCAATCGCGCCGCATACCAACGGCGTCAAGTATCCTGAGTCAGCGAGGTCTAGCAGTAATATTTCCCAACTAGTTGCTGAAGACTCTCTCGAACTTCATTTCGACGACCCACGGCTGTTCTCCGATTTGCTCGGCCAGCACGACGCGCACATCCGCACCATCGAGCAGGCACTCGGCGTCCGCATCGGCGCGACCGGCACCTCCCTGCGCATCTCGGGAGGCCATGCCGAACAGGCGATGACGGGCAAGCTGCTCGGCGATTTGTACGAGCTGCTCAAGCGCGGGCATCCGGTGTTCGGTAGCGACGTCGAATATGGCATTCGGATTCTGCGTGGCGATCGCAACGCCGATCTGAAGGATGTCTTCCTCGATACGGTGTACGTGTCGGCGCACAAACGCGTCATCGCGCCGAAGAGCATGAACCAGAAGCTCTACATCGACGCCATCCGCAACCACGACATCGTGTTCGGGATCGGTCCGGCGGGGACCGGCAAGACCTACCTCGCGATGGCGATGGCGCTGGCGGCGTTGATGAAGAATCAGGTCACGCGGATGGTACTCTGCCGACCCGCCGTCGAAGCAGGCGAGAAACTGGGCTTCCTGCCCGGCGATCTGTCGGAAAAGGTCAATCCGTATCTACGTCCCTTATATGATGCGCTGCACGATATGGTTGATTTCGACCGCGCGCGAAGGATGCTGGAGCGGGGCACAATCGAGGTCGCGCCGTTGGCTTTCATGCGCGGGCGGACGCTGAACGACTCGTTTATTATCCTCGATGAGGCGCAAAATACCACCACTGAGCAGATGAAGATGTTCTTGACGCGTCTAGGCTACAACTCGAAGGCGGTGGTGACCGGCGACATCACGCAGATTGATCTGCCGAGCGGGAAGCTGTCGGGGCTGAAAGAGGCGCGGACCGTGCTCGCGAATACTCCAGGTATCAACTTTACCATCTTCGATGATCGCGACGTCGTACGGCATCGATTGGTGCAGCGGATCATCCTGGCGTACGAGGCATTCAATCGCGGCGACGACGGGACGCAGGCGCCCCCGGACAAGAACGGCGCGCCATAGCTTGAGCGTCGAATTTCGATGCGATGCGTCCAGGGGCCGTCGCTACGGAAGCGCTCTCAAGCGCGATGCCATCGCACTGATGAAGGCCGCCGGGCTCCCGGACTGCGAGCTCTCATTGACGCTGACCTCGGACGAATCGATTCGCATCCTCAATCGCGAGTATCGCAAGAAGGATTGCGCGACTGATGTGCTTTCGTTCTCGCAAATCGAGGAACTCGGTAGCGCGCCACCCGATCCTCGCACGGTCGCAAACATCAAAGGCATGCCGCTGGGCGATGTGGTGATTTCCATCGATACTGCCCTCGCGCAGGCGCACGGGTACGGCATCCAGCCCGCTGATCGCCTCCGCACGCTGCTGATTCATGGCTTCCTCCATTTGCTCGGCTATGATCACGAGCGCTCGCCCGCCGAGGCGCGTAAAATGTTCGCACGCGAGCGCCAACTCGCCGCGCTCATGAATGTCTCGTCGCGATGAAACGTGAATCCATCAAGCTGCCGCACGCACCGACGCTCGCGCATTTCACTCGCGCTTCGGGGAAAACCTCGGCGCTGGATAACCTGCTCTGGATTCTCGAGGACCGCCGCATCCGCGGCTCGACCAGGATGATTGGCGGTGGCCATCTCGGCGTATGCCTCTTCGATGCGCCGCCGCATGAGCTGGGGCATCTGCTGACGCCGAGCAATCGCCGGCGCTACGAACCCTTCGGTGTTGCCGTAGATAAACGGTATGCTTTTTCGATGGGTGCGCGGCCAGTCATCTATCTGCCGGGCGCCGAAGCCGGGGCGATCCTCGATGAGGACGAGATGTGGCGCGTGGTGAGTATCGACATGAACCGCAATCCGCCGATTGACTGGACCTTCGAGCGCGAATGGCGCCTGCTCGGCGATTTGCCGCTTAAGCCGCAACTCTCGGTCGCTCTGGTGGCAGGTTGGCGCGATGTCGATGAGATTTACGAGCGCTTCAACGGCAAGCCTCCGTGCGCGGGCGTGATTCCGATCGGAGAACTTTTCGAAACGCCGTGAGAATTTCGTCGGACACCATAACCCGTGGTGCACTCGTGATCGCGAGCGGACTCGCGCTCGCGCTGGCGTTCCCGAAGTCCGATGTCAGCCTGCTGGCATGGGTGGCATTCGTGCCTTACTTCTATGCGGTCGAGGGCGTGCCGCTCAAAAACGTTTTCTGGTGGGGATGGTTGCAGGGCCTCGCCTGTTACGTCGGCTCGCTCTATTGGGTCGTTATCACACTCCATGAATTTGCCGGCGTACATTTTGTTTGGTCACTGATGCCGATGCTGCTGCTGGCGGGCGTAGTCGGATTCAACAGCGCGCTCGCCCTCTGGACGGGAGAATTTACCGCGCGCCGATTGCGCCTTCCGATGGTGCTCACGATGCCGATCGCGTGGGCCGCCGTCGAACTCGTCCGTACCTACTTTCCGATCGGATTCCCATGGAACCTGCTCGGCGAGACGCAGTATCGCAACCTCGCGCTCATTCAGTTCGCGGAAGTCACCGGCACCTATGGGATTTCCGCGCTCATCATCTTCTTCAATGTCGTGGTTTTTATGGTGCTGTTGCGGCGTGGCTCGCGCCGTGTGCAAACTGTGAGTCTCTCCGCTCTGACCGCGCTTATGATCGCGGCGCTCGCATTCGGCAACTGGCGGATGCATGAACTGAAGACCCTCAAACCTGACGGAAGCTTTCGGGTTGCGATGGTGCAGGGCAACATTCCGCAAAGCATCAAATGGGATCAGATCGCGCAGGCTCCAACCTTCAAAATCTACAGCGACCAGAGCATCCAGGGCGCGAAAGAGGGCGCGGATCTGATCGTATGGCCCGAGGCGGCGGCGACATTTATCTTTCAGCCCGATGATCGCTATCCGGCCGCGGCGGCGGACGATGCCGGTTATCGCAACGCGCTGCTGCAGCTCGCGCGCGATATCGGCAAGCCTATACTCTTTGGCGCACCGGCTCTCGTTGTGAGCGACGACCACATCACCGGCTTCGCCAATCGCGCTTATATGGTTTCAGCCAAGGGCGAGGTCGCCGCGTGGTACGACAAGATCCAACTCGTCCCCTTCGGCGAGTACGTACCCTTTCGCGCGGTGTTGGGATTTTTCGTCAACCGCATCGTCCATGGGATGGGCGATATGGTTCCCGGCACGCAGCAGACCCTCTTTGACGTGAACGGCGCAAAACTAAGTGTACTGATTTGCTACGAGAGCATCTTCCCCGATCTCTCCCGCCGCTCGGTTAAGGAAGGCGCGGACGTGATGGTGAACATTACCAATGATGCGTGGTATGGCACCAGCTCGGCGCCGCATCAGCTCCTCGCGATGGCGGCGATGCGCTCGGTCGAGACCAAGATTCCGATGATTCGCGTTGCCAACACCGGCATCAGCGCGATCATTCTCGATGACGGCAGCATCACCGCCACGACGCCGCTGTTCAAGCGCGGCACCGAGCTCGAAGACGTGGCGTGGCATCCGATGCGCACCCTCTACACCATCGTTGGCGATCTCTTCGCACAAATATGCCTGTTGTTCACGGGAATCGCGCTCATCTGGGGATGGCGATGGCCACGCAAGTTGAAGCCGCTGGAAGCGCACGTCGAGGAGATCTTGTCCTCGCGCAACGGCAAGCGCGTAGCGTTTAATTAGCTCCTCGCTTTCTGTCACAATGACGCACGAGACATTACGATGAACACGGAAATAATCTTTACGGTGGAAGAGTCGCCCGAGGGTGGCTACGAGGCACAAGCGCTGGGCCATTCAATCTTCACTCAAGCAGACAGTTTGGAACAGTTAAAAGCCGAAGTGCAGGACGCCGTACGTTGTCACTTCGATGAGAACGTGCGCCCCAAGCTGATTCGTTTGCATTTCGTGAAGGACGAAGTGATTTCTGCTTGAGACTTCCGAGAGACCTCTCGGGTCTGGATCTGGCGAAACTTCTATCACGTTAAGGCTATCGAATCGTAAGGCAGACGGGTAGCCACCTTCGGATCACTTCGACGATAAAGGGCACCGAACATCACGTCACGATTCCGGCACACGCATCGTTGAGGGTAGGCACCCTGCATACGCTGTTGTCTGAGATAGCAAGATACCTCAAGGTGAATCCCGACCAGCTCGCGCGTGATCTTTTCGGCAACTAGTGGCCTGTAACAGTTAAACTGGTAGCGTCACGCCGCGTACATGAGATAGTCATAGTGCCAAGCTGCTTAGGTTTGGAGCGCCCTTACGATATTCGAGGCGATACCAATGTCACTGATACAGGCCACTAGTAAGAGAAATGTTAAACTTTTTATTGAGGTTCACTAATGATAAGCGACATCAGAGAACAACTGGGCGATTTCGAATCCCGCGCGGAGAAGCTCGGGAGGCGTCTTTGACCTCCCTAAACTGACCGCCCGCCAAAAAGAACTCCTCGACCTTTCCAGCAAACAGGAATTTTGGGATCGCCCTGAGAACGCGCAGAGCGTTCTGAAGGAACAGGACCAGCTCAAGAGCCAGGTCGAGGGCTTCCAGCGTCTGCGCGATCGCCTCGAGGAGGCGCGCGTGTTTTTCCAGATGGCCGAGGAAGAAGGCGCCGACGATTCCGAAGCGGCGCGCGAGGCCGAGACCGCGCTCGCCGCGGCGCGTACCGAACTCGAGAAGCATGAGTTGCAGGTGATGCTAGGCGGACCGCACGATCGCCTCGGCGGAATCGTGTCGATTCATCCGGGCGCCGGCGGCATGGAGGCGCAGGATTGGGCCGAGATGCTGCTGCGGCTCTATATGCGATGGGCTGAGCGGCATGGTTTCAAAGTCGACGTCGCCGACCTTCAGCCAGGGGAAGGCGCCGGGATCAAAAACGCTACCTTCGAGGTCGACGGCGAGTATGCCTATGGCTACCTGAAAGCCGAGGTCGGGATTCATCGGTTGGTGCGTATCTCTCCTTACGATGCGAATGCGCGTCGTCATACTTCGTTCGCTTCGGTGTTCGTGTTCCCCGCCATCGACGACAAGATCGAGGTCATTATCAATCCGGCCGACCTGAAGATCGATACTTTTCGCGCCAGCGGCGCGGGCGGCCAGCATGTCAACAAGACCGATTCCGCGGTGCGCTTCACGCATATCCCTACGGGTATCGTGGTGGCATGTCAGAATGAGCGATCGCAGCATAAGAATCGCGCGATGGCGATGAAGATTCTGCGCGCGCGCCTGTTCGAGCTCGAGGAGCGCAAGAAGCGCGAGGAACTCGAGAAATTCAGCAAGGACAAAAAAGACATCGCGTGGGGCAGTCAGATCAGATCCTACGTGCTGCAGCCGTATCAGATGGTGAAGGACCATCGCACAGGGGTCGAAATCGGCAACACCGCCGCGGTCCTCGATGGCGCCATCGATCCGTTTATCGAGGCTTACCTGATGGGTGTGCGCAAAGGCGACGCCGACTCGATTCCGGACTAAGCAGCGCCGGGCAATTCGAGAAGCGCCGGGGTCACAACCCCTTAGCAACTTGTCACGCTCAAGGTAGGGACGTAGCTTCGTGCTATGTCCCTACCCGACGTTTCGAAGATGGCGCGGCTGGCCCCCGCGACGTGGCGCGCGCTCGGCACGCGACTCCGGACCATCGGCCTGACGCTGGCGCGCGCGCAGGAGGTCACTCAGGTGGGAGTCTTCATGCTCGATGCCGCTCGCGCGCCGATGCGCAAATGGCATCTGCGCCGGATGCGCGATCCTGCCGCCCTAGCGATGCGCATGCTGATGTTCGACGATGCCATCTCGCGCGCCGAGGCCGAGAACGCGCTCGGTGATGTTCCACTCGGGGCGCTCGCCGAGGCGGGTTTCATCAATCGCCTCGATGACGGAAATTACGTCTCGCCGTTTAACCTCAACATCGTGAGCGACATCTTTGTGATCTGCGATCATCTATCGCATGGCGATGTCGCCGTGATGGGCGCGGGCCAGACCACCACTTTCATGTGCGATGCGAGCAGGCCGTCGCGGCGGCTCGCGCGTGGCCTCGATTTGGGATGCGGTGCGGGCACGGGAGCGCTGAGCCTCGCCGCGAAGGTTGATCGGGTCATCGGCACCGACATCAATCCGCGCGCAGTCGTCCTTTCGCGGATCAACGCGGCGCTCAACAGCATTGGCAATGTCGAATTTCGCGAGGGCGATATGTTCGCTCCGGTGGCAGGCGAGACTTTCGATGTCATCATTTCGCAGCCGCCGTTTGTCTCCACCCCTCCCGGCATCACGGCGGCCGCATATGAGTCCGGAGGTGCGCGAGGCGACGAATTGCCGATGCGCCTTTTGCGCGAGATTCCCGCCTATCTGGCGACCAATGGCCGTGCGGTGATTATCGCGGAATGGCCGGAGCTCGCGGGTGAGACGGTCGAGCAGCACGTCCGCGCGGCGATGCCGGCCCCCGATATCAAGGTGATGACCCTGCAATGCCCGGGCAGCAGCTTGAATGATTACTGCGCGATCTATGCCGCCGCGGATCATCCAAATCTCGGCGCCGCGTACGAGCGCGATGCCCTCGCGCGGCGCAATCATCTCGAAGCGATGGGAATTCGCGGACTGCGCATCGCGATCAACATCCTGCAGCATGCGGCGGAGCCTCCCACCGGATGGACCTCGGCGGTGGATATTCAGGGCGCGGGGCAAATCATTCTGACCAGTGAGCGTATCGACAAAATGATCGCGGCGCGCGACCTCGCCACTCGGGGTGAGCGCGCGATGCTCGAGTCGAAACTGCGGGTGCCGGAGGGCACCACGTTTCTCGAGGAGCGCGGCGGCCTCGAGGCAGGAGCGTCCTCGAAGCTGATGGCGCGCCTCAGCCCGTGGCTGCTGGTGCGGCCCGCCGATCTGAACGCCGACGCGCTGCGATTACTCGCCCTGGTGCATCAATCGCCGACGGTGAAGGAAGCCGCCGAGCGCTTCCGGCCACCGGTCGAGCTAGAAAAGATAATGGCGACCGTGAACTACTTCCTGCTCTACGGTCTGCTCGAGGTCGTATGAGCGATGCCGGTTGTATAGAGCGGATTCGCCGCGACGGGTATTCTTCCACGCCGAGGAGGAAAGCTTTCACGCATTGTGCAAGGCTTCCGACAAACCAACCTCAGTTGCGATCCGAAACTACCAGCAGATGATTCCGGCCGGCCAATATCAGTACGAAATTCGACGTGGCAATGACCTCGTTGCTATCGAGGAGGATCGTTTTTCGAGCCGCGAGATCAGCGGCATTCGCAAATTCGCCGGCAGCTCAGACTCGTTCGAAGCGGCTGCGACGCTCGATGAGAGTGCGATGGTCGCGCGGGTGACTGCGCGCTACACCCGCGGACCTTTTTCGCGCAGCGCGGCTTATGAAGCCAACACCGATTTCCTGCGCGGCACCGTCAGCGCGATGGGCAGCCGCACCGTCGAGACGGCCAAGCTCGGGCGTTATCGCGAGGTCGATTGTGGGCTGGTGCTGTTCAAGGCGCTGATGATCGCGCATACGCGGACGCGCGGTCAGACGCGGTGGACCAGCCGCGTCGCCACCATCGACCCGAGCACGCTCACCGCGCAAACGCACAAGAAGACGCTCCGGCAAAAGGACGGCCATCAACTCATCTTCATCTATGAGCCGCGGATGGGCGATGTCGAGGAAATCGAGATCGACGAGGCCGGCACGATCGTCCGCATCGCCGACAACACCGGAAATCGAATCACACTAAAGAATTTTATCGCCGGATAGCCGCTGCTCAGGGAGTCCGAGGACAACTGCGCGCCAAGGTGAATGTCCCTGAAACCTTTTTGCCTGCGCCTGCGCTGTAGTCATACTCGAGATGAACGTCGTAGGAACCATTTTCGAAGATCGGGCCCAGGAACTGCAGCGTGCGACCGGAGTCGAGGTCGAGGTAGTACGGGGCATTATCAAACTGTCCGCCGCCAGCTGGATGTCGAGTCACGGCCACGCTGCCGGCGGTCGGCCTGCCATGATAATCGATGACCGCGACAATCATTCCATCGGTGTTGTAGCGGTTGGTCGGACATCCGTCGGTTCCCGTGATCGTCGAACCCGGCGGATAGATTACGGTTCCAGCCGGCAGGTTCGCCCGATGCCCCTGGGCCGTAACCGAGCTGCCCACGAATGCGAAACCAGTCAGGCTGATGTTGGCGTCGGCGTTGGCGGGAAAGGCCCGCGTGGCATCGGACAGTTGCGCGGCTGGATATTTCACATCGATGGTCAGATTCAGCGTGCCGGTTCGGTAGGGAAACATCGCCGCGTCGTAGGTTGGCAGTGCGGACGCAGCCGCGGGGTTGTTCGACATCCCGACGCCCTCGCGCGCAGTTCCGTTCGGATTCAGCTCGAGCTCGTGCGTGCTGTCCTCATCGTGAAAAACCAGGATCGCGTATGACCCCGGGTCTTGATTCTCGAAGTCACAGCTGGCGCGTCGATTGGTAATCGTCGATGCGGTGCTGGCCGCGTTTCCGTTGGTGTTCGAGGGGAAGCCGTCGGCAGACTGAAACAGTTGGCAATAGACCTGCCCGCGATCGTTTCGCAGCCCGGAGATTTCGACATGAATCAGGTTCCCGGCCTGGTCGCTTTCCTCGGCGTTGTCGTTCGAGAGTCTCGCCTCGTTTTGATCCGGCAACTCGGCGAGAACCGCGCCGCGTTCGTCGAGGGCGGAATCGATGACCCATTCGGGCCCGAAGACCCCGAGCGAACCAGCATAGGAACCGCGACCGTAGTTTTCGAGGTGCACGTTTTTGATCTGCTTGCCGCGCAAACCTTTGAGTCGCAGTTTGGCTACCGCGTCCGGCAAATCCACAAAATTCGTGGGCAACGCGCGTTCATCATTGGGATCGGCGCTGGAGCCGGGCATTAACTCGCTGGCGGGCGAATTCGGCATAAAGGCGAGCGTCTGCTGCTGTCCGGGAGAATAAAAGTTGAACTGGATCATCACGCCGCCCGATGGAGACTGCGCATTGGCGAGAGAGTTAGTCAGCTCCATCTGGATCGAGGTCAGGAAGGCGTCGGGTTGCCATTTGCTTCGGACATACGTGAGCGCGCGTTGAGCGATCGCTGGCACCCCCGCCACAGGCCATTGGACCTGAGCGGGCAGCACCTGGCCAGTCGCCGCGGTTCCAACCTGCCCTGGCACGATCTGACTGGCGGCCGCGCTCCGAAGCGGTGCGGAAGAAGTGCTGCGGGTCCATTCGAGATCGGCGCCAGGGGCGGTTCGCGTCTCCATATGCTTGCTGCCCTCGACCCGATACGCCCCGACCATCCCGGCGATGCTGCCGCCCATGATCATGAAGGTGCCGGAGTCCTTACCGGTGACATAGAGATTAGGCGCATAAGTACCGTTGGGTACGGTGGTGATGGTGGCCACCTGGCCGGTCAGCGGCATCGGGCAGGAATCACCGTAGGTTATCTGTCCGGTCTCGGCGATTTCCATTTCGCATTGCAGTAGTCCGATCGGGCTGGGAATCGCGGCTTGCCACCTGCCCACCGACGGATTCTTCGCCGACGCCGAGGGACTGGGTTCGGAACGACTGCATGCGCTGAAGCAGGCGCCAATCGCGATCGACAGGACGAAGTGCTCCATCGCTCTCATTAAAAAGAACGCCGGACATCTCATTGCCATGGTCCCCCTGCGATGGGCGAAGAACCGCTCGCGGCCAGCGCCCGCGATGAGAATAATCCGATAGGTTGCGAAAAATCCACGCTGGGAGAACAAGTGGTACGCGACGAATGGAGGATTGGAGCCAATCCGAACCTTTCTCGACGCCGAGATCATGGAAGGTGACTGTGCGAATGCCGCGCGGTGATGAAACGAAGTTACGTGGCCACGGGCCGGGAGCCGAGCAGGCGCAACAATCGCTTCATCGCGAGCCGCACTTCGTAAGCGAAACTCACAGTCGCCATCAGGTACATGAAGGCGGATATCGCGAGGACGAATACCCGAGCGCCGAAGGATCGCGCCACCAGCGTATCTGACACGAGAGAATTCCAGCTCAGGAACAGCAGGATGCCGAGCCAGACGAAAATCACCGGCCACACCAGCCGCATCGTGAGCGTGACGATGGTGGCGAAGCCCTCGCGCCGCAAGCGCCCCTCGACGATTGGCAGAAATGAATTCGGGACGCTGATGACGCGATGGATTTTGAAGCGATTGCCGGAAATCGAGCCCTCGAAGAATCCGCGTTTGCCGGAAGTCGGCCAGCCAAACTTTCTGGGCGGTTCCACATCCGCTTGAAGAACCCGCGCGGCATGCTCGAGGCTCATCGGAGTGGAGAACTCAAATTGGCGGAACGGCAGCCGAAGAAAATCGGTGAAGGTAGGTGCGAAGTCAGACCCGACGATTTGTTCGGCTTCAAACATTGGACAGTCCCCGGAAGCGACGATCCTAACCGCACCGAGAATGAGGGTAAAGGAACGCATCGAGGAGCGGCGTCTTCGGCATTCAGACCCCTCAGCGCGCGGGGTTTTAGCCGTGTACCATGCGCGACAGAGCGTTCTCTGCTAACATAGCCCAGTGGCGTCCTCAGGGGCGCCATCGCCATTTTTGGCGAGGTTGCTTGATGTTCAAAAATGCAAAAACAAACCCACTACGCGCCGCCGCAGATCTAGTTAGAATGCGAGAACAAAGCCACTCGCAGTTCAGGAGAATGGAGGGCGTAACGCAGCGAAATCATTGAGAGATCTCGCCGCGTCGAAGGAACTATTTAGGGCAAAATCCTACATCGAGGCGTACAGCGCGTTGAACAGCCGCGCCGCGCGCGGATCGAGCAATGGGTCGGTACCCATCTGGTTCATCGTGTAGCCGAAGCCGACCTTTGCATCGGGGTCCGCGAAGCCGAGCGAGCCGCCCGCGCCCGGATGCCCGAAGGCATGCGGATTCGGTCCCATCATGACCGCGGGTTGCGACAGCATGAAGCCCAGACCAACGCGGGTGCTCTGCTTGAGGACCTCATCCATGCCGTATGACTGCTCGGTGTAGCATCGCTCGATGCTCGCCGGGGTCAGCACCCGATAGCCATCGATCTCGCCGCCGCGAGCGAGCGCCGCGTATGCCTTGGCGATCGCGCGCGCCGTCGCATGACCGTTCGCGGAGGGCAACTCCATCCCGCGCCATGCGCGGCTGTTGACGACCTCCGGCGCGAGGACCGCGCCGGGATTCATGATCGCCTTGAAGGTGATCGACTCGGGATCGGCCATAATCGCGGCGAGCTGGTTAACCTCTCCAGGTCGCGGCGGCGGCGAAGGAATTATGTTTGAGGTACGCGCGTCATGTTTCGCGTCGAGGCCGATATGAGCATCGAGGCCGAGCGGAGTGACTATCTCATCGCGGAAGTAAGTGCCTAATGTCTTCCCACTCGCGCGCCGAACCACCTCGCCCACCAGCCATCCATAGGTAATCGCATGGTAGCCGTGCTTGGTTCCCGGCACCCACCACGGCTCCTGAGCCGCGATAGCATCGGTCATCGTCTTCCAGTCGAATAATGCTTCAGGCGGTAGGGTCTTGCGGAGGGCCGGCAATCCCGCGCGATGACTCAGCAGATAGCGCACCGGCAATTTATCTTTGCCGGCCTGTGCGAACTCCGGCCAGTACTTCGCAACTGGAGCATCGAGGTCAAGTTTGCCCTGATCTACCAGGCGATGCGCGCACATCGCGGCGAGTCCCTTGGTGGTCGAGTAGATATTAACGAGCGTGTCTCGCGTCCACTGCTTGGTCCGCGCGGTGTCCGCGTAACCACCCCACAAATCGACGACCAGTTTGCCATCGATGTACATTGCCACCGATGCGCCGACCTCGTTGGTCGTTGCGAAATTGGCCGCGAAGGCTTCTTTGACTTTGCTGAAACGCGGCTCGCAAGTTCCCTCGATGCTGATCGCCATCCGGTCTCTCCCCGATTGACCATGAACTGACTATTCCAATGACTATCCGATCCGAGTCGTATCGAGGGGTTCCTCGATGACGCGATGTTCGATGCTGCCGATTCCCTCGACTTCGATCTTCACGATGTCGCCGGCCTTCAACCACTTTGGGGGTTTCATCGCCGCGGCGACGCCGCCCGGAGTGCCGGTCGAAATGATGGTGCCGGGGAGCAACGTGCAAACCGTCGAAAGCGTTTCGACCTGCGCAAAGCAATCGAAGATCAGATGCTTGGTGTTCGAATGCTGCCGCAGCTCGCCGTTCACCCAGGTGCGCAGCTCGAGCTTGTGCGGATCAGTCAGCTCATCCGGCGTGACGATCCACGGACCGATCGGCCCGTGCGTATCGAATGATTTGCCGAGTGTCATCGTGGGCGCGCGGCGCTGCCAGTCACGCACGCTGACATCGTTGACGATGAGATATCCCGCAATAACTTCATGCGCGCGGGCGCGCGGCACGTGGCGGCAGCGAGTGCCGATGACGATTCCGAGCTCGCCTTCGTAGTCGAGCGCTTCGGAGACTCGCGGCCGATGAATCGGATCGTAGGGCGCATTGACGCAAGTCGCCTGCTTGTTGAAGAACATCGGGAACTCGGGCTGCTTCATCCCGGTCTCGGCGACGTGGTCGGCATAGTTGAGGCCGATCGCGAGGAACTCCGGCGGACGCGCAATTGGCGCTTCGAGCTTCACATCCTTGAGCGGAAGCGATCGCACCTTGTCACGCGCGGCGTTGCGCGCGCGCTCGAGCGCGTCCTTGCCGGCGGTCAGGAACGCGACCATGTCGCGCGGAAGTTCCGGTACCGCGCCGAGATCGATGATCGAATCGTCCACCACCACGCCGATGCGGGTGACGTTGTTGTGGGTAAACCTCGCGAGCTTCATGCGTCTCCTGTCACTTCGCCATGTTGCGAAACACGTTGGGATCGAGCCCCTTCTCGGGACGATACTTTCTGAGCTCAGCCTCCGGCACTCCCGCATGAAAATCGCGCGCGAGTTCATCGGGATCGAAGCTGATGCCGATGGGATTTTTCGCGAAGTCGTTGCTGCGGAAAAACCCCTTCATCTGTTCCATAGTCTCGAAGTTGTCGATCTGTAGTTCAACCTTGTTGCCGTCCGGGTCGCGGTAGTACATCGAGAGCGTCAGTCCGTGATTGATCGGCGCCGCCGGCGTGATTCCCGCCGCTTTGAGGCGCTCATAGGTCGCGACCAAATCGCCGAGACTGGAGTATGTGTAGGCGAGATGGTCAAGGCCGGCGCTGTTCGGCGCGCGATCGACGATCCCAGGAAACGCCGCTATCGCGAGGCGGTGATGCTCGTCGTCGTACGTCATGAAGGCGAGCATCTCGTTTTCGAACACGACATTCGCCTGCAGCACGGTCTTATACCAGTCCACCATCTGTCTGAACTTATTGGTGCGCAGGACTGCATGCGCAAACTTGGTGGGAACGATGCGTTTCGAGTCGCCATTGGTCGAATTGCCGCTCATGTCGAGCCTCCTCGGATGTGCGTCGCTCAGGCGACCATAGATCGATGATCGCGGCTCGGCAATCGCGAGCGAACGGCCTCATCGTCGCATCGCGGCTACCGCGATGTGGCACAGGTGCTCGCGCGGCTTTCTCAAATTGTGACACTGGCGATCCGCGGCATCGTGCGATGGGCTCGGATCGGGCTGAAAGTGGGCAGGCCGATGGCATGACCGTTGCGTTTACGGGTGGGGGACTGAATCCGGGAACTCCTGGGTCCACGGTTCAGTTCATTTCAGAACATCATGGGGGAAGTTTCAGAAAGCGCGCGCCGTCCCGCTCCGAGCGCGATCCCGCCGATTGCTGCAGATGCCATTGGGCCGGTGGCAGTGGCGCTCATCGAATCGTGCAGCGAGGCGATAGTCGCGACCTCGCTCGATGGGCGGGTGATCGTCTGGAACTCCGCGGCGGTGAAATTCTCCGGCTATAGCGCGGAGGAGGTTATGGGCCACCGCTGGGATTTCATGGTTCCGCCGGATGAACTGGCTAAAATCGCCCACGCCTTCAAGCGCTTTCAAGACAGCGAAAAAAGTTTCCGCTTCGAGACTGAGCTTCGGCGCAAGGACGGCGCTAACCTTAAGTCGTTGCTCTCCATTTCGGCGATTCGTGATCGAAAGAGAACCCTGTTAGGGTTTTCGGCAATGTTGCGCGATATCACGGAAGATAAACTGGCGGAGGACAGACTTCGCCAAAGCGAAGAGAAGTTCAAGACCGTTTTCAAATACAGCAGTGACGCGATTTCGATCGGGTCGCTGCGCGATGGCAGATATATCGACGTCAACGACGAGTTCTGCCGTATGCTGCGACTGCCGCCGGACAAAATTGTCGGCCGCACCGCCGCCGAACTGGGTATTCTGACTGAGGCTCAACAGGCGGGCTTCATCCAGCTCCTGCGCCGGAATGGCTCCCTCCGTAATCATGAAGTTACTTTGAACGATCATTCGGGAATCCCGCATCGCCTGTTGGTATCGGCGGTAGTCGTGGAGCTCGACGGCAATCCGTGCGCGCTGGGTTTCATCAAGGACATCAGCGACCTGAGGCGCGCCGAGGACGATCTGCTGCGGACCGAGCGGCAACTCAACGACGTTCTCGCGAAGGCGCCGCTGGCAGTTCTTGCGTTCGACACCAATCGTAGAATCACCGCCGCACGAGGCCGCGCATTGGACGGTATTCCTTTGTCGGTCGAGCATCTGGTGGGCGCGCGGGTGCAGGATGTTTTCCTCCCCGACAATCCGGTCTTGCGAAACATCGAACGAGCGATGGCCGGAGAAACCTTCAGTGCGACCGAGACCGTCATTCAAGGAACGATGAGCTTCGAAGCATTCTATTCGCCGGTCTGCGACGACAATCATCGCGTGACCGGCGCCACGGTTGTCGCAACCGATGTTACCGCGCGAAAACGCGCGGAAGACGAGTTGCGGCGCAGCGAGGAGTATTATCGCTCGCTGGTCGAGAGCTCCGCCGACCTCACGGTCGTTTCCAATGAAGCAGGAATCATTCTGTTCGCGGCCGGCGAGGGCAGGAAGGACTTCGGCTACGAGTTCTCCGATTTTATCGGCCATCGCACGATGGAGTTCATCCATCCTGGAAAGCACGAGGAGCAAGTCAGGCTGATTGCGGAATCATTTCTGCGTCCCACAACCATCGGGCGCGGCGAAGCACCGATCAAGTGCAAGGATGGCTCGTGGCTCGATTGCGAGCTCATTGGCCGTGCAGCGATCTCGCCTGACGGAAAACCGATCCTCGTCAGCACGGTGCGTAACATTTCCGAGCGCAAGCGCACCGAGCTCGAAATTGCCCGTTCGCGCGATCAAGCGCTTGCCGCGTCGCGCGCGAAGTCAGAATTTCTGTCCAGCATGTCGCATGAGATCCGCACTCCGATGAACGCGATCCTCGGGATGGCGGATCTAATGTGGGAATCCGAGCTCAACAGCGAGCAGCGCCGCTATCTCGATACCGTAATCAACAACGGCAACGCGCTGCTGGAGCTGATCAACAGCATCCTCGATCTCGCCAAGGTCGAAAGCGGACGTCTCAGCCTCGAGGCGTTGGACTTCGATCTGCGCGAGCTGATCGAGAAAGTCGCCGATACCCTCGCGGTCCGCGCTGATGAAAAGGGCCTCGACCTCGCGGTGCATATCGATCAGGACGTGCCCACCGCATTGGTCGGCGATCCGCTGCGCCTGCGCCAGGTGCTGACCAATCTGGTCGGCAACGCGATCAAGTTCACCGAAAAAGGGGTGGTCGTGATCAGGATCACGCGCAATCGCGATAGTGACGAGGCCGGATCGCTGCTGATCTCGGTCACCGACAGCGGCATTGGCATTCCAGCGCAGAAATTGCCGACATTGTTCGATCCGTTCAGTCAGGCCGATACTTCGATCACACGCAGATACGGCGGCACCGGACTCGGTCTGACGATTGTCGATCGGCTGGTACGATTGATGGGTGGCCAAGTCACCGTCGAGAGCGAGCCCGGACGCGGCAGCACGTTTTCCTTCACCTCCGAATTTGGCGTGTGCGAGGATTCCGCCGCCACGGCCGATGCGCGCAAGGCGGCGCTCGATTTGCGCGGCGTGCGGGTCCTAGTCGTCGACGACAACCAGGTCAATCGCACCATCGTGCATGAGATGCTTTCGCCCTGCGGCGCGATCGTCGTCGAAGCCGGCTCCGGGATGGAAGGCATCGAGCGTTTCCGGCGCGCCCGCGAATCAGGGCAGCCGTTTCGCCTGCTGATTTGCGACAACATGATGCCCGAGATGGACGGCTTCGAAATGGTGGGCCGCATCCGCGCGATGTCTTCGGCCGGTGAGCTCACCGTCATGATGCTAAGTTCCACCGATCTTCCGCAGACGCTCGCGAAAGTGCGCGCCCTCGGCATCGGATGGTACGTGGTGAAGCCGGTCAAACGCGCCGAGTTGTACGCCGCGATCTCTCACGCGATGCTCGATCGGGCTCCTACGCAGGCGCCCACCGCGGCGCAGACGCGACCGGCGGTCAACCAGGACCCGTTGGTGGCGCGTTCTCTACGAATTCTGCTGGCCGATGACTCCGCCGACAATCGCCTGCTCATCCAGGCCTATTTGCGAAAGACTCCGTATCGTCTCGATGAAGCCGACGACGGCGCGAAAGCGATCGAGATGGTATTCAACGGCGCCTATGACCTCGTGCTGATGGACATTCAGATGCCGGTAATGGATGGCTACACGGCGGTGCGAAAAATTCGCGACTGGGAGTCACGGACCAATCGCGCCCGTACCCCGATCATCGCGTTGACCGCTTCAGCTCTCGATGATGCCGTGAAATTGACGCGACAGGCCGGATTTGACTTGCACGTGAGCAAACCGGTCAAGCGCAGCACCTTGCTGAATGCGATCGTGAGAACGTGCGCGCAGGTCGCCTCGGTTGAGGGGTCGCTGGAGGCATCGCGGCTATGACAATCCGGCATGCTCAGATCGCGTCACGAGCAGCGGCCGAGCCATAGACTCAGTGTTTGCAAAGCCCTAGTCTATCGGCGGCCTCGACCTATAGGGTCTGCGTCGCATGGGCGCGGATAAGCAGAACAGGGGGCGCTATGTACGGGGTACTACTACTGCCATTTCATGGGGAACCGACCCTGGTCTCCTCGTTTCGCTCTCGCCGCGAGTTCCTCGAGGCAATGAACCTCGAGGACAGTCCCGAGGGTTGGGAAGCCGCGCTCCAATATGAGCGCGCGGTTTACGAGATCGTCGGGCCGGCCGAGATCGACGTCGTCCTGCGCGAGGTCTCGGCGACGTTTCCCGATTCATTCGAGGGATGCGCGATCCTGATCGCCGAATGGGTCGACACCCAGCGTGCCAATTCGATTCTTCCCGAAAGGACTACTTCCGAGTAGCCCGAGGCAAGTCCGCAACATTCCCGTCCGAACCGCGTCAAAACGACGCATCTTCTCTCCAATCCATTTTCGTCCGCACATTCTGAATTCGCGCGGGCTGAATTCGCGCGGGACTGAATTCGCGCGGGGCTGAATTCGCGCGGGGCTGAATTCGCGCGGGGCTGAATTCGCGCGGGGCTGAATTCGCGCGGGGCTTTTCCGATGTGAGCCCGGCATGCTTTACATGCTAGATCAAGTCGGAGCAGTCCGACCGATAGAATCAAAGGTAGAGCCACGAACTCATGACCCCGAACAATCTTCTGATCGCAAACCGAGGCGAGATCGCCATCCGCATCATGCGCGCCGCAGCCGAACTCGGCATCCGCACGACGGCCGTCTACTCGGATGACGACATTCATTCACTGCACACCCGCAAAGCCGATCATGCCGTCGCGCTCAAAGGCGGCGGTGCAAAGGCATATCTCGACGCCGAGCGGATCATCGCCATCGCCAAGGAATCCGGCTGCGATGCGATCCATCCCGGCTACGGCTTCCTCAGCGAGAACGCCGCGTTCGCACGCCGCTGCGGCGAGGAAGGAATTCATTTCGTGGGACCGCGCGCAGAGATCCTCGAATTGTTCGGTAACAAGGTGCAGGCGCGCGCGATCGCCACTCGATGCGGCATCGCGGTGATGGCGGGGACCTCGGGCGCTACCAGCCTCGAAGACGCAAAATCCTTCTTCGAGTCACTCGGCACCGGCTCCTCGATCATGATCAAGGCGGTCGCCGGCGGCGGCGGCCGTGGGATGCGCATCGTCCACCATCTCAATGAGATCGAGGAAGCCTACAAGCGATGCCAGTCCGAGGCGCGCGCGTCGTTCGGCAACAGCGAGGTTTATGTCGAGCAGTTGATGCCGCGCGCACGCCACATCGAGGTGCAGATCCTCGGCGACGGAACGGGCGCGGTGACCCATCTGTGGGAACGCGAATGCAGCATCCAGCGGCGCAATCAGAAGATCGTCGAAATCGCGCCCAGCCCGACGCTGCCGCCGCAGGTGCGCGATCGCCTGACTGCCGCGGCCGTGAAGCTCGCGAAGGAAGTCCGCTACAACAGCCTCGGCACCTTCGAGTTCCTCGTCGATGCGACTCGCGGCGAGGGCGAGCCGGCGTTCGCGTTCATCGAGGCGAATCCGCGTCTGCAAGTTGAGCATACCGTCACCGAGGAAATCACCGGCATCGATATCGTGAAGACGCAGTTGCTGCTCGCGTCGGGCAAGACGCTCGCCGAGTTGCATCTCACGCAGAAGGAGATTCCCGCGCCGCGCGGCTATGCCATCCAGGTCCGCATCAACATGGAGTCGATGGGCGCGGATGGCACCGCGAAGCCCTCGGGCGGCACGCTGACCGCCTTCGAGCTGCCCTCCGGACCGGGTGTGCGCGTCGATACTTTCGGCTATGCGGGATACACGACCAATCCGAATTTCGATTCGCTGCTGGCGAAGCTGATTGCACATTCGCCGTCGCCGGATTTTGCCGACGTCGTCACCAAGACTTATCGCGCGTTGTGCGAGTTCAAGATCGAAGGGGTGCAGGCCAACGTCGCGTTTCTGCAGAGCTTGCTGAAACATCCTGAGTTCATCGGCAATCGCGTGTACACGCGTTTCATCGAGGATAATGTCGCTGAGCTGGTCGGAGCCGACAGCGGCGCCAATGGCCACAAGCGGTTGTTTTTCGATCGGCCGACTACGCCTCCGCCCACGGTTGCGCGCACCGGTAGCCGCCTCGCGGGCGTGAAACTCGCTTCGAGCGATCCGCTCGCCGTGCTTCATCATGGAAAATCGGAAGCCGGCGCGGCAGTCGTGGAAACCAATCAGCCTCAAGTGGCGATGGCCGTCGCGTCCGACATCACCGGTCCCGAAGGCACCGTCGCAGTCGCTGCGCCGATGCAGGGTACCATCGTTTCGCTCGACGTGGCCGAGGGCGATCGCGTTCACGCCGGGCAGCAACTCTTCGTCATGGAAGCGATGAAGATGGAGCACGTCATCCATGCGCACGTCAGCGGCATTGTGCGGCAGATCTCGGTGAACAAGGGCGATGCGGTGTTCGAGGGCCATCCGCTCGCCTTCATCGAGGAGGCTGATGTCGGCGTCGCGCAGGCCGCGGAGTCGAAAGAAATCGACCTCGACCACATTCGCAATGACTTGAAGGAGGTGCAGGAGCGCCATGCGCTCGGCCTCGACGATGCGCGTCCCGAGGCGGTTGCGCGTCGGGGCAAGACGCATCAGCGCACCGCGCGCGAGAACGTCTACGACCTGTGCGACCCGGGAACATTCGTCGAATACGGTCCGCTGGTGATTGCGGCGCAGCGGCGTCGCCGCACCATCGAGGATCTCGTGAAGAACACTCCCGCCGATGGTTTGGTTGCAGGAATCGGCAGCGTCAATCGCGACTTGGTCGGCGAAGAGAACGCCAACTGCATCCTGATGTCCTACGACTACACCGTGCTCGCCGGCACGCAGGGTCAGCAGAATCATCGCAAGAAAGATCGCATGTTCGAGATCGCGGAGAAGCAGCAACTCCCAGTGGTCTTCTTCACCGAAGGTGGCGGCGGGCGTCCCGGCGATACTGATGGCATCGGCGTCGCCGGCCTCGATTGTCTTGCTTTCAGCTACTGGGGCGGCCTCTCCGGACTCGTACCTCTCATCGGCATCAACTCCGGGCGATGCTTCGCCGGCAATGCGGCGCTGCTCGGATGTTGCGACGTCGTCATCGCGACGAAGAACTCCAACATCGGAATGGGCGGTCCCGCGATGATCGAGGGTGGCGGACTCGGCATCTTTCGCCCCGAGGAAGTCGGCCCCATCGAGGTGCAGGTGCCCAACGGTGTGGTCGACATCGGCGTCGAGGACGAAGCCGAAGCAGTAAAAGTCGCCAAACAGTATCTTTCGTATTTCCAGGGTCCGCTGAAGAAATGGGACTGCACCGATCAGCGCATCCTGCGCAACATCATTCCCGAGAATCGCCTACGAATTTATGATGTGCGCGCGGTCATCGAAACGCTCGCCGATACCGGCTCGGTGCTGGAACTGCGCCGCCACTTCGGCCTCGGCATGGTCACCGCGTTGATTCGTATCGAGGGCCGTCCGGTCGGACTCATCGCGAACAATCCGGTGCACCTCGCGGGCGCCATCGACAGCGCCGGCGCCGACAAGGCCGCGCGCTTCATGCAACTGTGCGACGCCTTCGACATCCCGCTGCTGTTCCTCTGCGACACGCCGGGAATCATGGTCGGTCCCGAGGTCGAGAAGACCGCACTGGTGCGCCACGCGGCGCGCATGTTCGTGGTCGGCTCCAGCGTCACGGTGCCGTTTTTCACCATCGTGCTGCGCAAGGGCTATGGTCTCGGCGCGCAGGCGATGGCGGGCGGCAGCTTCAAGGCGGGACTATTCACGATCGCATGGCCGACGGGCGAGTTCGGCGGTATGGGACTCGAAGGCGCGGTGAAACTCGGCTATCGCAAGGAGCTCGCGGCTGAGGAGGATCCCGAGAAGCGCACCGAGCTGTTCAATGAGATGGTCGCGAGGATGTATCAGCACGGCAAGGCGGTCAACACCGCGTCACACTTCGAGATCGATGATGTCATCGATCCGTTTGATTCGCGCAAATGGATCATGGGCGGCCTGCGCTCCGCGCCACCACCTCCACCACGTCACGGCAAAAAGCGCCCCTGCATCGACACGTGGTGAAGTGCGTCCTCAAAGCTTATCCATCGCGCGGATAATGTCATGCGCATCATCCAGAAAGCGATCGACGGTTGCCTTTTCATGATGGCGCATCGACCAGTCGAGCTGGCGCACAATCATGTGCGCGAGATAAACCGCGACGGCGCCGCGCGTCGTGCGCTCCAGCAGCGCGCGCCATAGCGCCGCGCGGAAATCGGCGAACGGCCAGGTGTAGAAAAGCAGCGTGGCGACGTCGAATGCGCAATCGCCACTTTCCGAACCCTCCCAATCGATCACCCCGCTGATGTGGCCGTTCTCCATCAGAATGCTGTTGGTGTGGAAATCGAAATGAACAATGTCGTTGCGCTTCGGACATTCGCGCGCATACGCAGCGACGATTCGCTGCAACGCAGCGAGCAGCGCGGCGCTCTCGGCGGAATAGGTACGCAGCGTATCGATGATGCAGAAATCCACATAGCCCTCCATCACCCCTCGGATGATGCGGTGTGGTTCGTCATTCTCAGAGTCGCCCTGGCCGCGTTGCAGATCATTCAGATGAAGCAGTTGAGGCAGCAACCGCGGATGAACGCCCGATCCGATCGGTTCATCCGGCATCTCCCGCTGAAGCGAGTATGAAGTCTCATCGGCGTTCCCGACCGCGACATATTCCGGCGCGGGATAGCCGAGGCTGCGCATTCGCCGCGTCGTGCGAGCAGCGTTCTCGGAGCGAAACTCGCCGCTCGCGCCGATTTTTAATACGTACCGATCCGCCAGAGCATCGACGATTTGCGAAGCCGCGCCGCTCTCGCCGGAGTCGCACTGTCCGACAACTTTGTACGATGTCTTGCGGTCTCGATTGATGTGCTCGACGATGTCCGCTGCGTTCATGCGATGTTCAAACTCACCGCGACGGTTTCGAATGCCAACCGCATCGCGGGGGCGCGGCTGACCTCGATGATGTCCTCAAGTTTTTGAAGCTGCAGAATCACCTGTCCGAGACGGGCGTCATCCTTCACCAATAGCAACATCTCGCTGCGTGCCCCGTCGCCAATCGGCACACAAATGATCCCCTCGAGGTTGAAGCTGCGCCGCGAGAACAGCCCGCAGATGTGCGACATCACGCCCGGATGGTTGCGCACCATCAGTCGCAGCACCGCACCCTCGCGCAGCGCGGCATGTATTTCGTGGCGATGCAGTTCAGGCGCGCTCATCGGCTTCACCTCCAATCATGTCGCGATTGGCGCCACCGGGAGGCACCATCGGGAAAACGTTCTCCTCGGCATCGATAGGGACATTGATCAGATATGGACCAGGTGTCGCGAGCGCTTCGGCTAGCGACGCGATCGGATCCTCGACCCGGCCCAAATCAATCGCGTTGATATCGAAGCCGCGCGCGATCGCGGCGAAGTCGGTGTTGGCGTGAAACTTCGACGCGTGAAAACGTTCGCCATAAAAAAGTTGCTGCTGCTGGCGCACCAGGCCGAGGTGCTCGTTGTTGAGCAGGATGATTTTGACGTTGACGTTTTCTTCGGCCGCGGTCGCGAGTTCCTGGATGTTCATCAGCAGGCTGCCGTCGCCGCTGAAGCACACCACTTCGCGATCTGGCATCGCGAGCGCCGCGCCGATCGCGGCGGGCAGCCCGAAGCCCATCGTGCCGAGGCCACCCGAAGTCAGGAACTGGCGCGGATGCGAAAATGGATACGCCTGCGCGACCCACATCTGATGCTGTCCGACATCCGTCGCGACGATCGCATCGCTCGGCAGCATCTCGGCCGCGTATCGAATGATCCCGTACGGGCGCAGCGGGTCCGATGCTCCCGGCGTGACCAACGGATACCGCCCGCGCAGCATCGCGATGTGCCCGATCCATTTGCGCGAGGGCCTCGACTCGATCAGCGGGGCAATCGTGCGAAGAAACTCACCCGCATCGGCGGTGACGCCGAGCGAGGGATTTTTGATCTTGCCCAGCTCGCTCGGATCGATGTCGATGTGGAGGATTTTCGCGTTGGGACAAAATTCCGCCGCCTTGCCGGTCGCGCGATCGTCGAAGCGCACGCCGATTCCGATCAGCAGGTCGCATTCCTCGAGGGGAAAGTTGGTGTAGCGCGCCGCATGCATCCCGACCATGCCGATGAACAGTGGATGGTCATTCGGGATCGCGCCGAGGCCGAGCAGCGTGGAGGCCGCCGGAATCGAGGCCCTGTCCATCAGACGCAGCAAATCCTTCGAAGCTTCCGCGGCGATGATGCCGGCGCCAATCAGCAACATCGGGCGCTGCGCCGTATTGATCAGCTCCGCCGCGCGCTTTAGATCCTCGCGCGCGATCGATGGCGCGCGATCGGGACGGGCCGCATCGGGCAGCGCATCGATATCGATAGTCTCGGTCTGCACGTCTTTGGGAACATCGACGACTACGGGCCCCGGACGACCCGAGGTCGCGATCCTAAACGCGTCGGGAAGAACTTCGAGCAGCTCACCGATCGAACGCACCTGAAAATTATGCTTCGTGATCGGAATCGTAAGGCCGTAGGTATCGATTTCCTGGAACGCGTCGGTGCCGATCATCTTGCGCGAGACCTGCGCGGTGATGGCGACCAGTGGAATCGAATCGAGCTTGGCATCGGCGATGGCGGTCAGCAGATTGGTCGCGCCCGGACCCGAGGTCCCGAGGCATACGGCAGGGCGGCCAGTCGCACGCGCCATCCCCTGCGCGATAAAACCCGCGCCCTGCTCGTGGCGCGCGAGGACGTGGCGCAGGTCGCTTTGACTGAGCGCATCGTAGAGCGGCAGGCTCGCGCCCCCGGGAATTCCCGCGACGATGCTGACGCCATGGCGTTGCAGCATCTTGATGATGAGTTCGGCGCCGTTCAGTTTCATGGAAGCTCTCCTCATTCGGATCGCTCCCTGCGGGTGGTGGATCGGCGGGTTGGCCCTGAAGCGCGAAACCCCCGCCGGCCATCGCGCCAGCAGGGGTTTCGAAAGTTACTTGTTCATCCCCGCTAAGGCGCTATGGCCTCGGTAACGACTACGACGACGATAAGAAGCAGGCCGAGATTTCGGCTGTCGAGGATCAGGCTGTCGTGCGCGTCGGCGGAGAACATCGAGCGGCTACATTATAGATGTCCGACTTCCCGCGCAAGTAGCTTTTTGCATCCAGCGACTTTATGACAAAACTCCGGCCTTGCGCCGAGGATACGCCAGCTTGCGCATCGCGGCGGGAGGGCCGTCGAAGAAGCCGATCGAGTTGAGCCATAGATCGCCGCCGAGCAGATGGCGCAGGCGCGGTGACGCGCGATGCCATACTTTCTCGCGCACCGACACGATGTGATTCTCCTGCACCCGCAGGAACGGCCGCACATAGTATGCGAACAGGGCACGGCGCATCTGATCGCGCGATACATTCGCTCCGGTCTTGTGCCAGGTGTATCCGTGCAGGAACGCGACCGAGCCGGCCTTGCCGATGATCGGCACGGTGGGATATTCGCCGTTGGGCTGCGGATTGTCGCGCAGCTTGTGTGAGCCGGGCACGTAGCGAGTGCCGCCGTTTTCCTCGGTGAAGTCGTCGATCATCCACACCGCGTTAGCGGACAGCAGGTACTCGGGATGCGGCGGCGGAACGTAGCCGGAATCGGAATGAAGCACCATCTCCTCGCCGCCGGGGCCGGTGGTGTTGGAGGAAAATCCGGACAGGATGAAGTCGCCGCCGAGCAGCTTGTTCATCGCGGCCATCACATCTTCATGTTGAACGATTTGCTCGAAGACTTCGCCCTTGTTCACGAGGTTGAAGACGCGCTGATTGACGCCCTCGGATTCGAGGAAACCGTTGCCGCTCTCGCGCTCGACCTTGTTTAGTGTGTCCACCTCGGCACGGATCTTCGCCAGCAGGTCGCGCGGAATAAAATCCGGCACCACGCAAACGCCCTCGGCCTCGACCCTGGCAACGATCTCCTCGATATCAGCTCGCATCGCAAATCCACCTTCCTGAACGATCTGTTGATACTGCAATAGCGCGGGCGGGCATCGCAAACGCGGCGCTACCACTGCTCGTAATGAACGGCGCGGCGTTCGTAGCCCGAGGCGCGCAGCAAATCGCGAATGAGGATGACGCCCTTGCCGACTCCGCAAATGTAGAACTGCCGCGCGCGATTGGTATCGGCCGCGATCCAGCGCCGGTTTACCTCATCATGAATGCGCTCGTAGATGTCGCTACCCGCGATCATCGTTTCGAGCCGGAAATTCGCATCGCTCGAGGCGAGCGCATCGAGTTCACCGCTATACAAGATGTGCGCACGATCGGATGCCGCATAGAGCAGGAACATCGGCGCATGCGCGGCGGATTGCGCGCGATGAAGCATGGGCAGAATTGGCGCGATCGCGGTGCCCTCCGCGATGAAAATGGTCTCCACTTGCGGTGGAGCATCGAGGGTGAAGTTTCCGAACGGTCCCATGCACTCGACGGCGTCGCCCGGCGCGCGCTCGAACAGCCATCCGACGCCGCGGCCGCCCGCGACCTGGTTGAAACAGATCTCGATGACGCCGCCATCCATCGAGGCGATCGAATAGGCGCGCCGCCGCACCTCGTCGCCGAGCGGGATCAGAATCGAGATGAACTGGCCGGGGATGAATTTGAGTTTCGCGCCCGCGCGCATCTGCAAGAAGATCGACCGCGTGTCGTCATTGTGATCGACGATGCGATCCACGACGGAAAGCCAGGTGCCGCGCGATGTAGTTGCTTCGGCCACGGCGCTAACTTCCCTCGTGGCTCTCGCTCGCGAGGTTGATGGTGAAGCGCGGAATCACCACAGTGATTTCGGCATTGGGATCGGTCACCACGGCCTGGCATCCGAGGCGCGAGGTCGGGGTGAGACCCGGCGCCTTGTCGAGCATGTCCTCCTCGGACTCCTCGGCCTCGCTCAACTTGGCCATCCCTTCTTTGACGACGACATGGCAGGTGGTGCAGGCGCAGTTGCCGCCGCATGCGTGTTCGAGGTGGATTTTGTGCCCGAGCAGGATATCGAGGATCGAGCCGGGGCGGCCATCATGATGAAAGGGCGCATCGGCCGGGTTGAACTCGATGACCCGGTCAGGATCGCCGTTTTCGAATTTGACGTGCAACTTCGCCATGGTCAGGCTTCAGGATATGCGTCGCGGGGCGGATGCGAAACCGCGCAGTCCAATGCTAAGGGGACATCGCCACAGCTCTTGCGTTTTCGCCGAACTTTCGCCATGATGCGTGAAGGCTGATCCCACGCCGCAGGGGACTTACAATGCCGACATTAACCAAGCGCCAGAAGCAACTGGTCGACTACCTCGACAACTATATCAATGAACATGGATACGCACCCACCCTTGCGGAAGTCGGAGAATTCTTCGGGCTTTCGTCGCTGGCGACGGTCCACAAGCATTTGCGCAATCTCGAATCGAAGGGATTCATCAAGCGGCAGCACAATCACAGCCGCGCGCTCGAGATCTCCCAGCATCGCAAGCGGATGTCGGGAGCGCAGGAGCTTTCGCTACTGGGCCAGGTTGCTGCGGGTCAACCAATCGAGGCGATCGAGGGCAACGAAACCATCTCGGTGCCCGAGGACTTCGTGCGGCGCGACAATACCTTCTGTCTGCGCGTGCGAGGCGAATCGATGGTTGATGACGGTATTCGCGACGGCGATTACATCATAGTAGAGGGGCGCGACACCGCTACCAATGGCGAAACAGTCGTTGCGCTGGTCGGCAACGAAGCGACGGTGAAGCGCTTCTTTCGAGAGTCGGATGGCCGGGTTCGGCTCCAGCCCGCGAACCAGCTAATGGAGCCGATCTTCGTAAATCAGGGTGACTTACAGATACGAGGGGTGGTGGTGGGCCTGATGCGGCACTACCGCTGAAGCCTAGCTACCGAATCGGTACTTCTAGTGTAGGTAGCGGCTCTTCGATGGCATGATCGGGATCAGAAGTTCCTCGCGGAAAGAGCTGGGTTGAAACGCGACACGCTCCCGCGCCTCATCTTCGCGATGTGCACCCTCGAGGAAGGTGTGCAATATGAATCCCATTAACATTCCCGCGTTCAAAACCAGGAGCAGCACTAGAGGAGTCATTTTCTCGCCCTTCAAAACAGCAACGACGTGGAACACAGGTGATGCATCCATCGTGCCATTTCGCGCGCAAAGAACTTGGTGAATTTGTGTTGACTTCCTAGGCGATGTTGAGACGCGGGTGACCCGAAGTGCACACATATGGCACTGAACGGGGACATGGGATTGTGACTTTGAAACATGATCCGGATCCGGGTTTCGATTCCACTTCCAATCGCCCGCCCAGCGCCTTGAGATGACGCTGCACGATCGCCAATCCAAGCCCGAGCCCGCGATGGCGCCGGGTACTTGAATGCGAAAGCTGGACCAGCGGTTCGAAGGCGGAGGCGAGAAGATCGTGGCTGATCCCCTCGCCGGTGTCGCGAACCTCGATTTCTATGCTTCGCGGGTCTTCGGTGTGCGCAGATACATCGATCGTCACTCCCCCGTCGTCAGTGAATTTGATCGCGTTGATGGCGAGGTTTAACACGATCGATCGGAGCGGCCGGCGCTGCGTAACGATGGTCGCCGGAGCCTGGTCGAGATTGATACGAACCGTAAGAAGAGGGTTGCTATTCGAAGCTGCCAGAACCTCATCCAACTCGGCGAAGAATTCCGCCAGCTCGATTTCCTCCTCGGTAGCCGTCTCGGCGCCGGCGGAAGCGAGGACGAACTCAAGCACGTTTTCGACCGTTTGAGCGAGTTCGTGCACGTTAGTGTTCATGCGCTCGATTATGGCCTGATCCGGAGAAGCAGGTGGGTCGCGAGCATCGCCGCGATCGTCGCGGAGAATATCGAGGTATCCGAGCAATACCTGGACCGGGGTTCGCAGCTCGTGCGCGAGGTTGGCCAACGACTCAAAGCGTATGCCGTCTGACCAGTCCGAGTTGAGTGATAATGTCTCCATCCAGCTCTCCCGTCCAAGATAAGCGACCCTGTCAACGTTTTGTCACAAACTGTCGCTAACGAGGCAAAGCTATTCCAAGCCGGCGCGCGACATAATCAGGGGGCTGCCTATGCTGCTAGGGAAAACCGCCTAGTCGGGTCGAAAAGAGGTTCCCCAGGTGACACATGTAGCGTTTCAGCGATAACTCGCGGTGATTGGCTCTCCGCGATCGAACTTAGCAGCAGCGCGGCTTTCCCTCGTGATGTTCCACCAGCGCCAACTTCACCGCGCGCGCACGAGCGCGAGGCTCCAACCGCAATAGCTCGTTCCTTCCTATGCGCGCCGAGTTGAGACGCTGTAATTCTCGTACAAGTTGATGCGACAGTGTCCGCGACGCGCGATGCAAACTCTGCGACACACTGACAATCGAATGTCGCAGGTGCGCGCCAATTTCTCGATGCACCATCTTGATCACGCCGCTTCCTCCTGAACCGCGCGTTCAGCACTGCCCAAAATCAACCTGCTCCAGATGCGAATCGAATCGCCGACGATGATGATCACCACCGCGATGAAAAATGCGGTCATCGCCGCGTCGACGCGATCGTTCCAAATCAGGCGCTCGATCTCCTGGCTGCGCGCGGCGGTGGTCGCCGGCGCAGCCATCTCGGCGGCGAGGTTCGCCGCATGCGCGAGGAATCCGACGTTCGGCATCGCACTGAAAATCTTTTCGATGCCGGCCGTCATCGTTACCGAGACCAACCACACCAGTGGAAGCAGCGTCACGAATGAGTACCGCACCTTTCCGGAGCGAATCATGGCGCTGGTCGCGACGCATAGTGCGATGGTCGCGAGCATCTGGTTTGCGATGCCGAATAACGGCCACAGCGAGTTGATGCCTCCGAACGGATCGATGGTGCCGAAGTAGAGGAAATATCCCCACGCCGCGACGATCAGCACTGAGGTCACGACGATGTTGCGGTACGAGGAACTGTCGCCAAGCGGCTCATATATATGACCGAGCAGGTCCTGCAGCATGAAGCGCGCGACCCGCGTGCCGGCATCGAGGGTGCTCAGGATGAACAGCGCCTCGAACATAATCGCAAAGTGGTACCACAGTCCCATCACCGCCTGACCGCCGAGCGAATGCGCGAAGATATGCGCCATGCCGACCGCCAATGACGGCGCGCCTCCGGTGCGCGCATAAAGCGTCGTCTCGCCCACTGCACTGGCGAGCTCCTGCATATGAAGGTCGCTGACCGGAAATCCCCATGACGAAATCTTCGCGCATGCCGCCGCGCCCGCTCCAACCACGCCGGCCGGGCTGTTGATGGCGAAATAAACGCCGGGCTGCAGCATCACGGCGGCAATCACCGCCATGATCGCAACGAATGACTCCACCATCATCGCGCCGTAGCCGACCATGCGCGCGTCGCCCTCACGCATCAGCATCTTGGGCGTGGTGCCCGAGGAGATCAGCGCATGAAATCCCGAAATTGCGCCGCATGCCACGGTGATGAATGCGAATGGGAAAACCTTGCCCCCGAACACCGGGCCGGTGCCGTCGATGAACTGCGTCAGCGGCGGCATCAGCGCGTGCGGATGCAACGCGACGATCCCAATCGCGAGCGCCAGGATGGTTCCGATTTTGATGAACGCCGACAGATAGTCGCGCGGCGCGAGCAGCAGCCAGATCGGCAGGATCGAGGCGAGCAATCCGTAAGCGATGATCCACATCGTCAGATGCGGCGCATCCATGAAGAAGTAGCTGCCGAAACTGAAGCCCTCGACCAAGCGCCCACCCCATACCGCGAGCAGAATCAGTCCGACGCCGAGCACCGAGCCCTCGACCAGGCGACCCGGGCGCAGATGCGTCATGTAGATTCCCACCAGCATAGCGATCGGCACCGTCGCCGCGACGGTCGAGGTCGCCCAGATGCTGTGCTTCATCGCGTTGACCACCACCAGGCCGAGCACCGCGATCAAGATGACCATGATCATCAGCACGCCGATGAGCGCGGTGAATCCCGCCACCGGTCCGATTTCTTCCGAGGCCATCTTGCCGAGCGAACGTCCGTCGCGCTTCAGCGAATAGCCGAGGATGACAAAATCCTGCACGCATCCGCCGAGCACCGCGCCGACGATTATCCAGATGGTCGAGGGCAGGTACCCGAACTGCGCCGCGAGGACCGGGCCGACCAGCGGCCCCGGCCCTGCGATGGCCGCGAAATGATGGCCGAAGGTGATCCAGCGCGGCGTCGGGACATAGTCGCGTCCATTTTCGAGGCGAATCGCCGGCGTGGTGTGCGAGTCATCGAGTTCGAGGACTTTCGCCGCGATGAACGCGGAATAGAAACGGTAGCCGAGCGCATAGGCGCAGACCGCGGCGACGATGAACCACAGCACGCTCGGCTGCTCGCCACGCGCGAAGGCGATAGTCGCGAGGCCGATGGCGCCGAGCACCGCCACTCCTACCCACATCAGAGTTCGAAGCATTCTCACGATACGCGCATTTAGTCGCGCGCGGCGTTGTGAATCAAGCGACACCCAATCCGTCTAATCGATATTGCGCATAATTGCGCACCAATCGAGCAACTTCCTCAAGGAGTACACCTGAACATGAAAGTCTCGACGCTTCGAATAACTTTGGGTGCGATGAGTATGGTCGGATTTCTGGCCGTCGCGGGATGCAGTTCGCACGAGGACAAGGTCACCACGGTGCCGCCGCCGGAAGTGGTGGTGCAGCCCGCGCCGGTCGTCGTTGCGCCGCCGCCGGTTCCGCGCACGGTAACTGAGAAGACCAGCACCGAGCGCTCGGTCAACGACACCGCTGATAACAGTGCGGATGCCACCGGAAACAACACGTCACAGCAGCGGACTTCGAGCTACCACAGCGAAACCACGACCGTGACGCCGGTCACGCCTCCGCTTCCGGTGAATGAAACGACTACGACCACCGTTCAGAAGAAGAGCTACGAATCGAACTACTAGAGCTCGCGACAGGAAGGTGAGAGTCATTTTTATCTCTCACCTTCTTTTCATTTCTCCCGGAGATTGATCCAATGCACTCGTCGCGAAGATTTTATGGATTTGCGTTCGCAGTCGCGCTCGGCTCTTGCCTAGCCATCAGCCCGGCTCGTGCCCAAAACCTGAAGACCGACGTCGTGCCGGGAAACGCGGCTGCGCAAAATGCACCCGCAGCTCAGATGTCAGGGAAGAGAACTACTGATGCATCGGTGTCGCTGGATAAAGACAGCGCATCGATGGTCCAACATCATCATTACAACTCTGATGCCGAACGCGCGCAGGACGACCTGCTCATCACCGAGGTGAAGAGCGTGCTGGCGGAAAGGGGGATCTCGAAGGATTATCCGGTCGAGGTCGACGCGGATCACGGCACTGTGACGCTCAGCGGCGTGGTCAAATCAGCCGATGACGTCAACGCCGCGGCCAAAGATGCGGCCGGGGTCCAGGGCGTGGTTGCAGTTAAAAATCAGCTCCAACCGCACAAAAGCCCAATGCCCGACGCCGCCGAAGCGCAGTGAGGAAGGGGCCGCCGGTCAGGAAACTTTGTTATCGAGCGGTTTGGTCTCTTCGGCTTTGACCACTGGCTTGGCTTCGGGCTCTTCGTTCATGGCCTTCTTGAAATCCTTGATCGCCTTGCCCAAAGCACCGCCCACATCGCCCAGCTTACTGGGTCCGAAGATGATCAGAATAATCACCAGCAGGACCAGCAAATGAGAGGGTGCAAATAGATCCATTGATTTTCTCCGGTAGCTTGTTTTCGATTCTATAACTTGCGCCCGCGTCTGCCAACCTGCTTCTCCGCGCCGCCGGCCTCCAAAATCCTTGCCGTGCCAGCCACGGCTTGCCGATGTGGGCCAAAGCACGGAAACCGGCCCATATTCGCTCTTGCCTTCTTGTAGGATTGTTTGTACTTATAGTAGAGTTACCTGGTGGGCCGCGGAGGGTTAAATCTCCGTTGCCGCGCGGTGGGACAGGCCGCTGAACCGCTGAAACCGCCATTCGACGACCCGTCCTCCTAACGCCTTTGAGGAGGGCTTGCAGTCATGAGCATGCAAAACGGCGAAGACCGCCGCAAAGTTTGGGAAGATTTTCGCAACGATCAGCAAATGCTGGCGACGCTGAGGGTCACCCCCGACGAAGTCGCCCGGTTGCAACGGCTATTCCTGTTGAGCCGATTCACCGACCGCCAGCAGCTGATCGGGGCACTCAATCGAATTCGCTGCGGCTGGCGGCCCTAAATCGAACAGGGAGGCTCTGCGTTTCCCGTTCGCGCGACTGATTGGTTACTTTTTGTTGATTGACACAAGCATCTACCTGTCGCTACCTTTTGTTATGGTGACGTGGACATAATGTCGGCCAGAAATCGCAACACCGCCCTGGCGAACCCTGGGGTCGAGCTCTACGGCAACGCGGTCACCCGCTTCGTCGAGAACCGCTCGGACTTGCAGGTCACTGCCGAGGCTCAACGGCGCGGGGTCGATAATGTGCTCAGCTGGGTTTTCGGGCTGATCACGGAAGCCTACATCCCCGGAGCGGCGTTGGTAGACAGCGCGATCGTTCAGTTCGATATAACCGCAACCGACGGCGTCCATAGTTACCAGCTCAAGTTCTCCGAAGATAAGTGCGACGTCTCGATGGCCAGGGGCGAGGCCGCGCGCCTGACCATCTCGCTCACCCTGCCGATCTTCTTGCGCATCGTCGGCGGTGAACTCGACGGGATGAATTGCTTCGTGAACGGGAAGCTTCGCCTCGCCGGCGATGTCTTGCTGGCGCAGGCGATGCGCGGCTGGTTCAACCGTCATCCCGCGGCGCTCGCGGTCATCTGAACACTTCGTCCCGTATTCCCGATTGAAAATTCGACCGCATTCGTGCTCCTCTCGCGAAGTGAATCTTCATGAGGGATATCCGGAGCGCAATGCCAAATTCCGAAAATAGAATCCTGACCACTCACGCGGGCAGCCTCCCGCGGCCCAAGGACCTGGTCGCGATGTTCGGGCGCAAAAGCCGCCATGACCCGGTAGACGAGGCTGCGCTGGAACAGATGGCCGCGGAATCGACCCGCCGCGTCATCGCACGGCAGCTCGAATGCGGTATCGACATCGGCAACAACGGCGAGCAGGCACGCGAAAGCTTTTTCACCTACGTGCAGCATCGGATGTCCGGATTCTCTGGCAAAAGCCAACGCCCCTTCATGAGCGACTTGGTTCGCTATCCCGGCTACCTCGCGTTCATCGGCCTCGATGCCACTAAATTGCAGGTGGACTTGATGCACGCGCCGCAGGCGACCGGCGAGATTCGCTATACCGGCCTCGAGGTGGTGAAAAAAGAATGCGCGGATTTCCGGCGCGCGCTCGACGAGCAGAAGTCGCAATTCGTCGAACCGTTCATGACCGCCGCATCGCCGGGAATCGTCGCGGCCGCGATGCTCAACGCACACTATCCGAGCGTCCACGAATATGTGAAGGCGCTCGGCGCGGCCTTCAAGACCGAATACGAAACCATCGTCAATTCCGGGTTTGCGCTCCAGATCGATGCGCCCGATCTCGCGATGGAACGGCACACCAGCTTTTACGGCAAGCCGCTGAAGGAGTTTCTCGATTTTGTTGATGTCGTCATCGACGCCATCAACGCCGCCATCGCCAATCTGCCGCAGGAGAAGGTCCGCCTGCACGTATGCTGGGGCAATTACGAGGGACCGCACACCGATGACGTACCGCTCGATGAGATCGTGGAGCACATCTATCGCGCCAAGGTCAGCGCGCTGCTGCTCTCGATGGCGAATCCGCGCCACGAGCATGACTACCATTCGCTCGAGCGGCATCGCCTGCCCGCCGGCATGAAGCTGATTGTGGGCGCCATCGACTCGACCACCAACTACGTCGAGCATCCTGAGGTGGTGGCGGATCGCATCGAGCGCGCCGCGCGCGTGGTAGGAGATCCGCGCCGCATCATGGCGGGCACCGATTGCGGCTTCGACACCAGCGCGGGGATTGGCATGGTGGCGGACGAAATTGTGTGGGAAAAACTGCGGGCGCTGTCGGACGGCGCGGCAATCGCCAGCCGCCGCCTCTTCGGTTAAGCGATGGCAACTAAACCCTCCAGCAACGGAGAGTGGATTCGCGGCAAGACCTGCATGATTACCGGCGCGACCTCCGGCATCGGGCGCGCCAGTGCGCTGGAACTCGGACGCCTCGGCGCGAAGCTGGTGCTGGTCTGCCGCAATCGCGAGCGCGGCGAGGAGCTGGTGCGCGAGATTCAGCGCGCCGGCAACTCCGACGTCGAGCTGATGCTCGCCAACCTCGAATCGCAAGCCGAGATTCGCAAAGTGGCGGCGGAGTTCCTCGCCACTGGAAAACCGCTGCAGGTGCTGATGAACAATGCCGGCGTGTTCAACATGAAGCGCGCGCGCACCAGCGATGGCCTCGAGGAAGTGTTCGCGGTCAATCATCTCGCCTACTTCATGCTGACGCTGCTGCTGCTTGACCGCATCAAGGAGAGCGCGCCCGCGCGCATCATCAACATCTCGTCCGATTTGCACCAACGTGCGACGATCAAGTTCGACGACCTCGGCGGCGATCGCTCTTACGGTGGGATGAGTTCGTACGCGCAATCGAAACTCGCCAACGTTCTTTTCACCTACGAACTCGCGCGTCGCCTCGCCGGCACCGCTGTGACGGTGAACTGCGTGCATCCGGGAGTGGTCGCGACCAATCTCGCAAACCGCAACGGCGGGCTGGTTGGGACGGCATGGAAAATCGTCAGTGCGTTTACGAAGACGCCAGACGTCGGTGCGCGCACGCAGGTTTATCTGGCATCTTCGCCCGAAGTGGAAGGCGTCACCGGAAAATATTTCATCGATTCGAAGGAAGCGCGATCGTCCGCGGAATCGCATGACGCCGCCATCGCGCGCCGCTTGTGGGAGGTCAGCGCACAAATGACCAGCCTCCCGGGATGAACGTATGATACCAACTGGCTAAAATTCGCATATGGCGGATGACGCGCGCATCGAGGTCCTCGATACTCGCGAGGGCTACGACCGCTGGTCGCATCTTTACGATGTTGACGGCAATCCGCTCATCGCGTTCGAAGAAAAATACTTTCCCGACATTCTTGGCGATGTGCGCGGTCTTGCGGTGGCCGATATCGGATGCGGTACCGGGCGGCATTCGGCGCCGCTTGCGAGCCGCGGCGCTCGCGTGACCGCACTCGATTTTTCGAGCGGCATGATGAGCAAGGCGCGCGCGAAGCTCGGCGCTGACAACGTAGAGTTCGTGGTCGCCGATATTTCGCATCCGCTGCCGCTTCGGGATCATCACTTCGATCGCGTCATCTGTTGTCTCGTCCTCGACCATATCCACAATGTGGGCGGCCTGTTCCGTGAGATGAAGCGCATCTGCCGCCACGATGGCTTCATCGCGATTTCGGTGATGCATCCGGCGATGATGCTGCGCGACGTGCAGGCGCAATTTCACGATCCCGTGAGCGGCGCGACCGTGCGCCCGCGCAGCGCGCCCAATCAAATCAGCGACTATGTCAACGCGGCGACGGCGTCGCGCCTGCGAATCGATCACATGAGCGAACACGTCATCGATGAAGAAGTTGCTTCCCGTTATTCTCGTGCCATCAAATATCTCGGCTGGCCGGTTCTGCTATTGTTTCGCCTGATGCCGTGAGCCTGTTTGCTCCTAAAAAGACGTTATATAGCGATGGCGCGCGGGTACCCGGCCTGTTTAGAATGACGGCACGAACGCATCCGAGGATTCGCGAGTGAAGGCCGGAAGAGAATTTTTCAACCTTTATAGTCATGACCTGATTCGTTTGGCGGTCGCGATTCCGGCGGTGCGCGTCGCCGATCCCGCCTTCAATGGCGACCAGACCCTCGCGCTGATTCGCAGAGCCGCCGATCGCAAGGTGGCGCTGGTACTCTTCCCGGAGCTGGGGCTTTCGGCCTACACCTGCGACGATCTTTTCCAGCAGCGCGTGGTGCTCGACGGATGCGTCGCGGCATTGCATCGCATCGTGGAATCGACGCGCGATCTGCCGATCGTCAGCGTCGTCGGATTGCCACTCGAAGTCGGAAACCTTCTTTTCAATTGCGCCGCAGTGGTTTCGCGCGGTCGCATCCTTGGCATCGTTCCGAAGACCTATTTGCCGGGATACCGGGAATTTTACGAGGTGCGCCAGTTCACGCCCGGTACCGCGGCGCCGCAGACGCAGATCGATATCGGCGGACAACGCGGGATCCCCTTCGGAAGTCGCATCGTCTTCAGGTGCGAGGAAATCCCCGACCTCGCCTTCCACATCGAAATTTGCGAGGACCTGTGGGTTCCGATTCCGCCGTCATCATATGCGGCACTGGCCGGCGCCACGGTGTTGCTCAACCTGTCAGCCTCGAACATCACAGTGGGAAAGGCGGATTTTCGTCATACCCTGGTCGCCAGCCAATCGGCGCGATGCCTCGCGGCGTACCTCTATTCGGCGTCGGGGCCGGGCGAATCGACCACCGACCTAGCATGGGACGGACAGGCGCTGATCGCGGAAAATGGCAACCTCCTCGCCGAATCGCGCCGCTTTCTTGATGAGCCTCAACTAATTCATACCGAGATCGACCTCGAGCGGCTCGCGCAAGAGCGGATGCGGCAGAACAGCTTCGCCGAGAATGTCCGACTCGAGCACGAGCGCATGAAGGAATTTCGTACTGTCGAGTTTTCCGCCGAGCCCCATCGGATCGGGCGCCTGATTCCGGAGCGCGTCTACGAGCGCTTTCCGTATGTCCCATCCGACCCGGCGCGGCGCGACGAGCGATGTTCCGAGGTTTACGAAATCCAGGTGCAGGGTCTCGTCACCCGGTTGCGCGCGACCGGCATCAAGCGGGCCGTCATCGGCGTGTCCGGCGGCCTCGATTCGACGCAGGCGCTGCTGGTGTGCGCGCAGGCGATGGATCGTCTGCGCTATCCGCGCAGCAACATCCTCGCGTACACGATGCCGGGATTTGCGACCAGCCAGCGCACCTTGGAGCAGGCGCGGCGCCTGATGGCTGCCATCGGATGCGAAGCGCACGAGATGGACATCCGGCCGAGCGCGCTGCAGATGCTGAAGGACATCGATCACCCATATGCGGAAGGGCGCCCGGTCTATGACATCACCTTCGAGAACGTGCAGGCCGGCGAGCGCACCAGCCATCTGTTCCGCCTCGCCAATTTGCATAATGGACTGGTCGTCGGCACCGGCGATCTGAGCGAGTTGGCGCTCGGATGGTGTACCTACGGGGTCGGCGACCATATGTCGCATTACGCGGTGAATGCGAGCGTACCCAAGACGCTTATTCAGCACATCATAAGGTGGGTCGCGCTGACCAACCGCCTCGGCGAGGAAGCTTCGGCGGTGCTGCGCGACATCGTCGAGACGCCGATAAGTCCGGAATTGGTTCCCGCGAGCGAAGAAGTCGGGGCCACGCCATTTCAGGATACCGAGGCGATGCTCGGGCCGTACGAGCTGCACGATTTCTTTCTGTACTATACCTTGCGCTTCGGCTATCCGCCCTCGAAGATCGCGTTCCTCGCATACATGGCGTGGCATGATCCCACCCGCGGCGCATGGCCCGATATTCCCGCGGCGTTGCGCAATCGCTACGACATCGGTGAGATCAAAAAACATCTGCGCACCTTCCTGCATCGATTTTTCAAGCTTAGCCAATACAAACGCAGCGCGATTCCTAACGCGCCGAAAGTCGGTTCGGGCGGTTCGCTCTCACCGCGCGGCGACTGGCGCGCACCCAGCGACGGCGACGCCACCGCGTGGCTGAAGGAACTGGAGATCGTCCCGGAACGCTCGGCGCCCGCGCTGATAAAAGGCAAGCGCGCGGGGTTGGTGTCGCGCGAGCTCTCGCAGCGCCGGCGCAATTCGCGCCCGGCCGATTGAAGAGAAATCATTGCTGGTGACAACCTGGAGCTATCGCAGATCGCCAAAATCGCCCAATTCATTATCGAAGCAGGGTCAACTAATTCGCCCAACATATAGTTTGTCATCAAAAATTTCCCAATCAGACACCTGACAGTCACCTTTTCTTCCCGGAAATTTCCAGTACTATGTCTTTCGGCTGGTTGAGCGAGCGACATTTAGGGTCCGTGGGGGACCCTGAAGTTCGAATAGAGAGTGGGGGCACTGAGCCAGGCATGAAGGGGACTCGAAGTCTTCTACAGCTGGTTTAATGGGACCTGAATCTTGGTCGGACTCGCCGTCATCAACTGACCCAACCGTTGACGAAGAAGACATACAGCCCTCAGCCGGAAACCACCCGCCGCCGCCGTCGCAAGCCGGAAGCCGCCGAATCCGAAATTCTCAGCGCCGCAGAGAACTTTCTGCGCGAGCATCCGTTCCGCGAAATGACGGTCGATACTGTGATGGCGCGTACCGGTCTCTCGCGCCCATCATTCTATGAATACTTTCGCGACCGCAGCGATTTGATCGTGAAGCTGGTCGACCGCTTATATGAGCGTGACCGCGCGCTCAGCGCGAAGTGGTTCGCCGATTCGGATTCAGTCGAAGGCATTCGCCATACGGTGCGGGAACTGGTGCAATCGTATGTTTCCCATGGACACCTGTTGCGAGCACTCTCCGATGCGACCCAGGTTTATGCAAACGTGGAAGCTCGCTACCGTGAAGGGTTCAACAGGACCATAGGTGACATCGCTCGCCGCATAAACGAGTTTACCGCAAGTGGCGCGATGTCCATGGACGGTCTGGATCCGAAGGAGATCGCAACCGCGCTGCTCTGGACGAATGAACGGTACCTAATCGAGAAGTTCGGGCGCGATTCCAAGGCCGATCCCAAGGTGGTCGCCGACACGCTGGTGGCGATTTGGCTGCGCGTGCTCCACGGCATTCCCCGGTAGCATCTCCTCGGCCCTTCGCGATACCTTTCCAGTCCGCTAGTCATTACATGGGAAAGGTCCTATGGCGGATTATCTTTACGACACCATTCGCCGCCTGGTCGCGTTCGACACCGTCAGCGCGAATAGCAATCTCGAGGCGGCGCAATTTCTGGCCGATCGGCTCGACAGCGCCGGCTTCAAGACGACCTTTCAGAAAGTGGAAATTTACGGAGTTCCGCACGCCAACCTCATCGCATGGACCGGGCCTCCGGTTCGCGATGGGCTGATCGTTTCCGGCCACATCGACACGGTCCCCTTTGATGGGCAGCCGGGTTGGACCCGCGAGCCGCTCAAGGCCGACCTCGAGGGTGACCGCCTTTACGGGCGCGGCACCAGCGACATGAAAGGCTTCATCGCGCAATGTGTCGACGCCGCCTCGAAGCTGGATCAAAAGTCTCTGCGACGCCCGCTGGTTTTCGTCTTCACCGCCGACGAGGAAGTGGGATGTCGCGGAGCCGAGCTGGTTGGACCCGAGTTGGGCGGTCTGCTCGGCGACCTTCCGATGCCCGGGCTGTGCTGGATCGGCGAGCCGACCTCATACGGGATTTGCCACACGCACAAAAGCATCGGGTCCTTCGAACTGAAGGTGCTCGGACGCGGAGGTCATAGCGGAGCGCCGGCCGAGGGCGTCAACGCGATCGCCGTGATGGGCAAGGTGATGGACGTGATCGGGAAGCTACAACAGGAGCGCGCATCCTCGCGCAGCGCGGCGTTTGCCGAAGCTTTTCCCGAGTCGCCCTACGATGTGCTCAACTTCGGCACCATCAGCGGCGGCATCGCGCTCAACATGATTGCCGAGGAATGCCGGCTTCGGATCAGCTACCGCTCACTGCCGGATGTCGATCCGCTGGAGCTGCATCGCGAAATCGAGCGGCGCGTGAGCGCGATCGATACTCGCGATTGGGCGGGCGGACCGCATCGCGCGAAAATCAAAGTGGGCCGTCCGCAGATTGTGCCACCGCTGCTGTCCTCGCGAGGGACCACCCTCGAGCGCGCGCTTGCCGAGGCGACCGGCGGAAAGACCTCGCGCGGCGCGGTATTCGGCACCGATGGCGGCCACTTCGCGCTCTCAGGCATCACCTCGCTGATATGCGGCCCCGGCGACCTCGACCAGGCGCATCAGCCGAACGAGAGCATCCGGCGCGATGCGTTCGAGCGCGGCCCCGAGATGATCCTGCGCGTCGTCGAGCGGATGTGCGGAGCGGGCGCCGCCTAGTTCCTATGCCTTTTGCCAATCGCCGCTCTGCTCGTATGCATACCCGAGCTGCAGCAGCGTCGCATCGTCGAAGTGCCGCCCGATCAGCATCAAGCCGATCGGCAATCCATCGGAAAGGCCGCACGGAACGCTCAGTCCCGGATGGCCGGTGATGTCGAAGGTCGCGGTGTTGGTCAGCATCGCGTAGGGCGCACGCTCATCGCGACGATGCGCCTTCATCGGCGTTGACGGCATCACTAGGGCGTCGAACTTCGCTAGCACCGCGTCATACTTGGCGCGCAGTCCGGCGCGCAGATTCTGCGCCTTGGCGTAGAGCCGGCCGTGATAGCGCTCGTGCAGATACTCGCCGGCGCTCATCATGAACTTCACCGTCAGCGCCTGCGTGGTCGGCTGCTTGAGCCTCGCCGCGCCGAAGAAATTCGCGAGGCCGGCATCGTAACGCCCCGAATGATGCCGGCTCTGGAGGCTGCCACGCGCGAGCGCCGCCATCCCTTCGAGGCCGATGGGCCACAGGAATTGCCACGCATCGCGATGCTCGGGAATCGAGACCTCCGCGACGGTGGCGCCGAGTTTTTGCAGTTGCGCGGCGGCCTTGCGGACCGCGGCGTTGACATCGTCCTGCGCGCCCGGCTGCGTGAAGCCTTCCTTCAAAACTCCGAGCTTCAACCCAGCGATGCTTTTGCCGAGCGCCTCGCGATACGGCTGGACGCGCACTTCCTGCTGGCGAAAGTCGGCGGGATCTTTTCCCGCGATGACTTCGAGTGCGAGCGCGACGTCGCTCACGTTGCGCGCCATCGGACCGACGTGATCGATCGACGGGTCGATACTCATCACACCGGTATACGGCACCAGTCCATAGGTGGGTTTGATGCCGACGGTGCCCGACCACGAAGAGGGCATGCGAATCGAACCGCCCTGGTCGGTGCCGATGGTGATGTCGATCCAATCGTAATAAAGCGCCGCCGCGGAGCCGCATGACGAACCGCCCGAGCAGTACTCCGGGCGATGAGGATTGTGCACGTGGCCGTGCGCGCTGGTGGTGCCGTCACCCGACAACGCGAAGTCGTCCATCACCAGGGTCGCGACGATTTCCGCGCCTTCATCGAGCATGCGGCTAACGATGGTGGCATCGTCATCGGGGGTGAAGCCTTCCAGCACGTGCGAGCCGCCGCTGATGGGGATTCCCGCGACTGCGACGCTGTCCTTCACCCCGATGCGTTTGCCCTTGAGCTTGCCCGACGCCGCGCCCTTCACCGAGATTTTGCGCACCACGGCATTGAGCGGATCTTCCTCGCGGGTGGGACGCCGGCCCGCATCGCGCTCGCGATACTTCTTGACTGAGGGACTCGGCTCGATCGGGGTCTGATCGATGCGATCGAGGAACGCGATAATCGGCGGCAGCATTCCGCCGATCGCATCAGCCTCGGAATCGCTCAGCTCGAAATGATTCTCTTTCGCGATGCGTTTGAGATCTTCTTTTTTGGGCGCTTCGATAGCCATGGTCATCACCTCAGGAATCTCCCACAAGTAGTGCGCGCGGCACCGAGAGTCCATCGCACGGGCGCTTTTTCATTTGTCGGCGCGAGGCGGGTCGCGCTAAGTTTCGCGCGATACGATCAATTCAAGCGCAGGAGTCATGCTCATGAGCCAATGGAATATCGGCGACGTCAAAATCACCCGCATCATCGAAACCGAGGGCTCGTGGCCCGGCACCTGGCTGCTTCCTGACGCGACTCCGGATCGAATCGGCAAGGAGCGGCAGGCCAAGGACTGGCTGACGGTCTTCACCGATGAGAAGGGCAAGCTGCGCATGAGCATCCACGCGCTGGTGATCGAGTCGCAGGGCAAGCGCATCATCGTCGATACCTGCATCGGCAACGACAAGGTCCGCTCCAATCCCAACTGGAGCAAGCTGCATTTGCCCTTCATCAGCGATCTGAAAAACGCGGGCTACGCGCCCGACCAAATCGACAACGTGGTGTGTACGCATCTGCATGTGGACCACGTCGGATGGAATACCAAGCTCGTCAACGACAAATGGGTGCCGACCTTTGACAACGCGCAGTACATCATCGGCGGCACCGAATGGGATTACTGGTCGACCTTCGACGGCGCCGATTCGCGCGATCCGGTCGAGGATTCGGTGCGTCCGGTAGTGGACGCCGGGAAGGCCAAGCTTGTCGAATCGACCCACAAGATCACCGATGAGGTTTGGCTGGAGCCGACGCCTGGTCATACGCCGGGGCATCATAGTGTGAGGATTTCATCGAAGGGGCAGGATGCGGTCATCACCGGCGACCTGATGCATCATCCGGTGCAGTGCGCGTATCCGGAATGGGACGACGGCTTCGACAGCGACGGCCCGATGGCGAAGAAGACGCGGCGGGCCTTTTGCGAGAGGTACGCTGACAGCAACGTCATCGTGTTCGGGACGCATTTCGGGACGCCGTCATGCGGGAAGATTCAGAAGGATGGTGGCGCGTTCAAGTTCGTGGCGCAGAGGTAGCAGCAGATGCCGATGGGTCATTATCGACATCACGTCGATAGTGGCCGTCATCCCCGAAAACGCTATAGATCCCTCGATAAAGTGGCTTTGTTTTTTCTGTTTCGCGACGCGACAGCATCGCGCGTGGTGGGTTCGTTTATGTAATCGGGTCCGAAGCTGCCCACTCTCGCGCTTCCTGTCTGATGCTAACCTCCACTTTCGGGAAAACCCGCGGATTAGCTGCATTTAATGGGTTTGTTTTTGCACATTCATATTCTCGCGCGATCTCATCCTCCGAAAACGTCGATGGCGCCCGCTCCTGCGGACGCCACACCTCGATGTTAGCACAGACGCGCCGCCGACTTAATCTCCAGGCCTGCGCAATGAGGCGGATCCGCGGGTGCGAGTTTCGTGCAATGCGGCGAATATCGCCTCCACTACTCCGCCGATATTCTGCATCACCTCGCCGTTCCAAAAGCGGAGCACGCGAAAACCTTGCCGCTCGAGAATTTGCGTGCGCCGCTCGTCATACGCCGCGTTATCGGCATGCTGCGATCCGTCGACTTCGACGATCAGCCTCGCTTTTATGCAGCAGAAATCGACGATGTATCCCTCGATGGGGTACTGGCGACGGAAACGCGCACCATCGAGGTTCTTCAGTCTGAGATGCGACCAGAGTCGAACCTCGGCTGGTGTCGGCTCATTGCGAAGCTGGCGCGATCGTTTGAGAAGAGTCCCATGCATCAATCCGTTGGAGAAACGATTGCGCATGCGCGTTTGCATGGCAGGAAATCAAAGCGTGCACGCGACTTGAAGGAAGCAGGCTGATTAATGGTCTAGACTATTTGTCGAGCGCGGATGCTCTTCCTCCCTCGCGTTTTCCCGCGAGGGAGGTGTCAGGGCGCGGCACTTGCGATGGCTGCGAGCCAGTGCCGTGACCTGACGGAGGGAGTGCTGCCCGAGTGCCACGCGCTTGGCTGCGAGCAAGCGCCGTGACCTGACGGAGGGAGTGCAGGCGAGTGCCACGGTCTTGCAGCGGAGGTGATCTCCCTCGTGCAGCACCCCCTCCTTAATGCTCTCCCGCTGGAAAACGCGGGGGAGGAAATCGGATTAGGAGATTTCCTCCGAAAAGCGGATGGTGCCCGCGCGCATCCCCTCGACCACCACCTCGACGCCGCCGGAGCGCACCATCCATTCGAGGCGATGGTCGCGGTATTGGCGCTTGAACTGACCCGATGCGAGCATCTGCGGGAGCGCATCGAGGTTGCCCGCGAAGTCGGCCGTCGCCGCGAGCGTCTTCTTGATGCTGTCGCGCTGATTCACGCGCGCCAGCCATGCGCCAAGCTTGCTGCCCGGCTTGGGACCAAAGCCCCATACGACTGAGCCGTTCACATACGGGAACACGCTCAAGTCGCCCCATCCGAAGTGGGCGCCATTGAAGTATGAGTTGCTGCCAAGCTCGCGCTCGAGGCGCTGGTACATGCCGGCGGTCTGCGCTTCCGCGCGCTTCGTGATGGCAGCCGCAGTGTCGCCGGTGACCCGCTTCCACGCCTGCACTTCCATCAGGCCCCAGTTGATCGCCTCATAGTAGGTGTCGCAGAGCTCCTCGATCATGCGCACTCGCGCGCGATCGCGTGGCGAGGCCGGTAGCATCGGAGGCTTCGGCCATTTGTCTTCGAGGTATTCGAGGATCACCGTCGAATCGAAAATCGCGAAGCCATCATCGATCAGCGCCGGCACTTCGAGACGCGGATTGCTCTTGCCGAAGTCTGTCGGGCCGCCGCTGAATGCGTTGGGAATTTCCGCCTCGAACGGAACGTTCTTTTCGAAAAGCGCGATCTTCACCTTCTGCACGTATGGTGAAAATGGATGCTCGTAGAGTTTGATCATGCGGACCTCCGTGGAATATCGAGGCTCTATCGAACCAGGCGCGCTATGTAAACCGGCAATTTGCGTGCTACTCGTCGGGCTTGCGGCTCGCCGAATATTGGCGAGATAAAGCGAGATAAAGGAGGACTGCATCAATGGAATTCGGAATCGCGCTCTTTTCGAATGTCGACGCCTGGAAAACCGTCAAGCGCGCCGAGGAACTCGGCTTCTCGCATGCGTGGTTCTACGATTCGCAGCTCCTCGCGCCCGACATTTTCATCTCGATGGCGCTGGCCGCCGAGCACAGCTCGAAGATCAAACTCGCCAGCGGCGTGGTGATCCCGACCAATCGCATCGCGCCCGTATGCGCCGACGCATTCGCGACGCTCAACAAGCTCGCGCCGGGGCGCATCATCTTCGGCGTCGGGACCGGATTCACCGGTCGCAACACGATGGGCATGGGGCCGATGAAGCTATCCGCGATGCGCGAGTACATCCGCGTCGTGTATGGGTTGCTCAAGGGCGAGACCATCGAATGGGAGTTCGAGGGCGAGCGGAAAAGGATTCGCTTCCTGAATCCCGAGTTCGGCATGATCAACATCACCGATAAGATTCCGCTGCACGTTTCGGCCTTCGCGCCCAAGGCACGCAAGATGACCGCCGAAATTGGCGATGGATGGATCACGTTTTCGGCCTCGCCCGATCGCGCCGCGCATGAGGTTGGCGAGATGGCCAAGGCGTGCCGAGAAGTCAGACGCGATCCAAAGACGCTCTACACCACCGCATTTGCGTTGGGATGCGTGCTGAAGCCGGGCGAATCCTACGCGAGTCCGCGCGCCAAAGCGCAGGCCGGTCCGATGGCGGTGGTCACGCTGCATGGAATGATCGAGCGCTCGATCGATGGCCTGCTGCCGCCGTACATCGAGAAGCTAGCGGGCGCGTATCGCGAGCAGTATGCGACCTATCAGCCCGCCGATGCGAAATATCTGCAGATGCACAAACTGCATTTGCTCGGCGTGCGCCCCGAGGAAGAAAAGTACCTCACCGAGGATCTCCTGCGCGAGGTCACCTTCACCGCGACCGAGGAGGTGTTGCGCGATCGTCTGAAAGCCTTCAAGGAGGCGGGCTACAATCAGTTCGTGGTGCAATTGATCCCCGGCCATGAGGATGCGATCGAGGACTGGGCGCGCCTGTTCGCGAAGGTCTGAGCGTCTGTTACGCTGATAGCATGCGTCGATTAGTAGCACCAATTGCACTCGCGTTGATGGTCGCGCTGACGCTCGCGGCGCATGCTTCGGCGGCGGATATCGGCCAACTGCTGGATAACAAGGAAGGTCCCGATAACTTCCAGATCATCCACGTCGCCGACCTCGCGAAGCTGATGGCTGACCCCGCATCGAAGGTACAGATCTTCGATGCCAATCATCCCTCGACGCGCGAGAACTTCGGCATCATTCCGGGCGCGCATCTGCTCAGCTCCTCCGACGACTACGACGTCGCCAAGGAGTTGCCCGCCGACAAGAACACCAAGCTGGTTTTCTACTGCGCCGACACCCATTGAATGGCCTCGCACGCAGCCGCCCGGCGGGCGGTCGCAGCAGGATATAAGGATGTCGCGGTGATGAGTGACGGCATTCTGGGATGGGCCGACCTCCATCAGCCAGTACATAAAGTCAGCGAATCCGAGGCTGACGGAAGTTCCAGCTAGAATGTTTTCTTTGGGCTAGAATGTTCTCTTTGGGTTGGAAGCATCGGTTCGATACCAAACACTTTGGCTGCGATCGCGGGCTTTGATAAATTCGGCGCATGCGTCGTTTAACAGCACCAGCGGCCATCGCGCTGACCATCGTTTTCGCATTCGCCGGGCACGCTTCAGCTCAGGGCCTCCGAATCCTCATTGACAATCCGCCAGGCCCCAAAAAGTTCAAGGTCATTCGCGCCGATGAGCTCGCCAATTTGATGGCCGACCCGTCTTCGCACGTGAAGGTTTACGATGCCAACCTTCCCGACACTCGCGTGCGCGTCGGTGTGATCGACGGCGCGCATCTGCTTAGCTCCTACGACACCTACAACATCGCCAAGGAGCTCCCCGCCGACAAAAACGCGAGGATCGTTTTCTACTGCTTCGACAAGCGCTGCATGGCCTCCGATGCGGCCGCCGACCGTGCATGCGATGCCGGCTATAAAAATGTCTCGGTAATGGGCGATGGCATTCTCGGATGGCGCCTGATGGGTGCGCCGATCCATCAAGTGACCGAGGCTGAAGCGGTAAGCACCGAATAAGACTCCGGCGTCGCTGGCCTCCCGCTAACTTTCTTTCTTCGAGCCCGCGAGGGTCGCTTCAGCCATTTGCTGAAAGCGTTCGTGACCGACCGCGATGAAAAGCCCTTCAGCGTCCGCGGTCACGATTCCGTCGGCGGATACCGTGCTATGCGTGAAGATCTTGCGGCCCTCGGTTTTAGTCACCCGCGCCTCGAACACCAACTCAGTCAGCAACGGCGTCGGCCGGCGGTAGCGAATCGAGAGCGTGCCGGTCATGCCGGGATTGCCGGTCAGCGATTGCGCCATCCCAAGGACCTCATCAAAGGCGGCGGCGAGCAAGCCTCCATGGACATATCCGGGAGGGCCCTCATACGCGACGCCAAAGTTCGCGTGACCGATGACCTTGTCATCAACCACCGCCAGCCGAATCGGCGGCGCCAGCGGATTGGCGAGTCCGATTAGCGGACTGTGATCGAAAAACGCATGCGTATCTCCCGCGTTGGCGGTCTCGGCGAAGCCCTCGTATGCGCGCGAGACCGGATACTGCGCGAGCCGCTCAGCGTACTTCTCGAGCGCATCCGCGGCGGCGCGCAGGCTCTCCTCGGGCGCCGCGACCTGCACCAGATGGTCGATGACGCGGCGCATCGCGGTCGCGAGGCGATGCGCCTCGGCGCGGCGTCCGGTGGCGGGTTGCTGATTGCGCAGCCAGGCTTCCTCGAAGTTGATAATGTCTCCGGCCATTGAAATATCTTTTTATGGGATTCGGCAGCTTGGGTATAGCTGGGGAATAGCTCGCTCGACGCGCCCGAGCCGTTGCCATACGATCCTTTACTACATGCGACTCATCCGACGTCGGTTTCTCATCATCATCGCAGCGATTGCAGTTTCGATCGGCTCCGCCTCGGCGCAGGACGTGATGCAAGGCGAGCCGCAGCTTCCGCCGGCCCCGAGGCCCACTCGCGTCCCGCAACAGCCCTACAATCCCGAGATGCAGATTCCGCAGCAGGCGCCGCAGCAACCATGGACGCCTCCGCCGCCCCCCGCTCCCCCACCTCCGCCGCCTCCTCCGCAGGTCAATGTGCCGCTGGTCTCGGCCCAGCCAGTGCTGCCTCCGGTCTTCCGCGGATGCTGGCAGGGCACCGTCGAAAACGTCGATTCGATAACCCGCGCGCCGGGTGGACATAAGCTCGGATACTGGACGCCCAAGACTTACCGCCTATGCTACAAGCGCGTTGGCGATGGTCCTTATCAACTTACCTTTGGCGAGACCGATGTGGTCGCAACCGCCAAAATCAAATATTCGAAAGGCACCGTCGAGATTAAGCAGACTGACGGTCGCAGCTATGCCGAGTTGCGCGCGTTTCTGCATTTCGACGAATACCAGGCCGGAAGAACTTTCAGCAGCTCAACTTTCGCGGTCGATGAAGTCACGCTGCTCGAATGCAAAATCGACGGCGACCAGATGCGCGTCATCGCCGATGTCGACGGGCGTCGCGAAGACGAGCCGTGGTTCCATGCGCATTGGCGCACCACCTTCATGAGAGTGCCGATGTAGTTTGGCAGCCGCGCTTGCACATCGCGCGCGCCATGCTTAAGACTCCATCATCGTAAGGAGATTGCCATGCAACCGCTCGACCCGCAGGTTAAAGCGCTTCTCGATCAAATGGCGGCCGCCAACCAGCCCGCGTTTCATAGCCAGTCGCCCGCCGATGCGCGCGAGGCGATGGAAGCGATGCTCAATGTGCTCGGCCCCGGTCCCGCGGTTCATAAAGTCGAGGATCGAAAGATTCCCGGGCCCGCCAGCGAGATTCCAATACGTGTCTACACGCCGGCGACGAAGCCGAATGGCATCCTGCTCTATTTCCACGGCGGCGGATGGGTGGTGGGCGACCTCGCCAGCCATGATTACGTCTGCCGCGTGTTTACCAACGAAACCGGATGCACGGTGGTCGCGGTCGATTATCGCCTCGCGCCCGAGCATAAATTTCCCGCCGGCCCCGACGACTGTTATGCGGCGACGCAGTGGGTATCGAAGAACGCTGCCTCGCTCGGAAGTGACGCCGATCATATCGCGATCGGTGGCGACAGCGCCGGTGGCAACCTCGCGGCGGCCATCTCGTTGATGGCGCGCGATCGCGGCGGCCCGCGCATCCGGCATCAGATGCTAATCTACCCGGTAACCGATTGTGCCATGGACACGCCGTCGTACAAGGAATTCACCGCCGACGGCTTCGTCCTGTCGAAGCTCGACATGGAGTGGTTCTGGAATTACTACATCCCGAACGCGAAGGACCGGGAGAATCCGTACGCCTCGCCGGCGCGCGCCAGGGACCTGAAAAACCTGCCGCCCGCGCACATCATCACCGCCTCGCATGATCCGCTGCGCGATGAAGGTGAGGCATTCGCTGAGCTGCTCAAGAAGGCCGGCAACAAGGTCAAAGTGAAGCGCTACGAAGGCGTCGTGCACGGCTTCGTCAGCCTGCAAGCGGCAATCGATCAAGGGAAAACGGCTACGCGTGAGCTTTCGGAGGAACTGAAAACATCTCTGAAATAGATCGGTGACGCGCGGCCCGCGCGGAATCCAGAGCTGCGGTCCCTCATCGGCCCGTCACGAGGCATTCCATGCCGTCGTAGTCATTCGGCATCCCAGTCGTTTGCGCATTCGCGCAACCATCGCAAGAGCGCGGGAGCCGGTGTACAGTTCCCGCGACTCGGTGTGGAGGCTTTTGCGATGGCGAATCAGGTCAAACTTGAACATCCGCGGGAAGGCGTCGCGCTCGTCACGATGAGCAATCCCGCGATCAATAATCACGGCTCCTGGATCGGCATCGGGGAACTCGCCGCCGCGATGAAGGAGGCGCGCGAAGCCGGCGCGCGCGTCACCGTACTTGCCTCGGGAGTCCCGGGGCATTGGTTCGAGCACGCATGGCTGCAGGACCTCGCGGATGCGATGGAAGGCAAGCCGACCACCGGCGAAGGCGCGGTGTGGTTCAACGCGCTGTATGAAATCGGCAAGACCCACGTCGTCACGATTGCCGCAGTGTCGGGTGATTGCTCGGGCGGCGGCGCCGAACTCGGATGGGCGTGCGATTTGCGCATCGCCGAGGAGCAGGCGCTGTTCGCGCAGCCGGAAATTCAGATTGCGTTGACGACGGGCATTGGCGGAACCAGCCGCCTCGCGCGAATCATCGGGCGCACCGCGACCGCCGAAATGGTGATGCTCGGGCTGCCGATGACAGCGCGACGCATCTACGAACTCGGCGGGGTGAATGAGGTCGTGCCCACCGGGAAGGCGGTCGAGGTCGCGCTGCACTGGGCGAGCATGCTGGCTGATCGCCCCGCGAAGGCGCTGGCCACGCTCAAGCGCATTCTCCTCGACAATGACGACATGAACCTGACCGACGCGCTCGCCAACGAACAGCGCCTGTTCCAAAGCGTAGCCACAACTCCCGAGGCGCAGCAGACTATGCGACGCATCCAGGCGCGAGTTAATGCCGGTGAAACTATCCGCGACGTTTATGGTTTGCGGGCGTAAGCCGTAGGGTATCGTTGCAAAGGAGATTGGTCGCAGACTTCACATGAGCGATCCGGGCAAGACCGCGATGGAGCGCGCAACCGGGCTCGGGCACCGCGCCGTAGATTTCGCGCGTTCGCGCCGCGCGCGCCGCATCGTGACGTGGATCTTCGGCGTCATTGTGATGCTCGGCATCATCACCTACTTCGCGGTGCCGATAATCCTGCATAACATCCTGACCGGACAAGTCGCCAAACAGTTAAAACGCCCGGTCAGCGTCGGGCGAATCGGATTCAACCTTTATACGCTGCGACTCGACATCGAGCAGTTGCATATCGGCGAGCCCGATGGCGCGCAGCCTTTCGTCGATGTCGGCCATATCAGCGTACGCGCCGGATGGAGTTCGCTGTTTCGCCTCGCCCCGGTGGTCAGGGAAGTCTTGGTCGCCAAACCTTCGATTCGCATAGTTCGCGAGGGCGAGCAGCGCTTCAATTTTTCCGATCTGCTCGAATCGCCCAACCCGCCGCCTCCGCCGCCGAAGGAAAAACCCGCCGGCAAGCCGATGCGCTTTGCGGTCTCGAACATCCGGCTGACCGATGGCGAGATTCGCTTCGACGATCAGGTGCTCGCGCAAAAGCATCGGATCGAGAAGATCCAGCTTGGGGTGCCGTTCATCGCGAACCTTCCCGCCGATGTCGACGTCTACGTGCAGCCGCTGCTGAGTATGATCATCGACGGCAGCCCGCTGCGGATCGAAGGACGCGCGAAGCCGTTTGCGAATCCGCCCGAATCGGTGGTGGATTTGACCCTGCACAAGCTCGAGCTGCAACGCTATCTCGCGTATGCGCCGAAGCGGATCGCGATCAAGATTCCCTCCGGCACACTTTCCTCGGACCTGCAGGTGCACTTTGTTCAGGCGAGCGCGGCGAGCGCCGCGCCGAAGATTGCCGTGAGCGGCGCGGCCGCGCTCGACCAACTGACTGTGCATGATAGCGCCGACGCTCCGCTCCTCGAGCTTAGTCACGCCGAGGTCAAGCTCGCGAATGTCGAGCCGCTCGAGAATCTCATCTCGCTGCAGGAGATCTTCATCGATGGGCTGGTCGCGCATGCGACGCTCAATCACGACGGCACCACCAATTTCACCTCGGTCATCGCGAGCGAGCCCGCGCCCTCGGCCGCGCCCACCGTCGCGGCGCCGGCCGCGCCGTTGACGCAGACCACCGAGGCTCCGGCGCAAAAGAGCCCGATGGACATATCGCTCGCATCGTTCCAGATGACGAACAGTGGGGTCAAAGTTACCGACAATCGCAACGCGACGCCGAATAATCTCTCGCTCGATGACCTCCACCTCGCGATGCAAAATCTTCATACCACCGGACAGGCGCCCGCGCCGTTTGAATTCAGCACCAAGCTCGGCAGCGGCGGCGCCATCAGCGCGAAAGGCGCGCTCGATCTGTCGCAGTCGCAAGCCAACACCGAACTCGCCATCGAACAAATTGATTTGCCGGGATTGCAAGGGTTCGCTCAGCCGACGTTCACCGGAAATATCGCGAGCGGGAAACTCAATCTGCATGCGAAGCTGCTTGCTCACTTCGCCAATGGTCCGTTCAACTTGCATGTCGAGCCGGCGAACCTTTCGATCGATAACCTGAAGATAGACGACCCGAAGCGCGAGACTCCGGTTCAGTGGAAGACCCTTGCGATCGCGATTGATCAGGTCGACCTTGCGTCGCATCAGGCAATCGTCAGCGAGGTGCGCATTGACGGGATGAATCTGCTCGTGCGGCGCGGACGCCGCGGCGAGTTGAGCCTCGCCTCGCTGGTTAAGACTTCTCCCGCACCGGCAGCGCCGAAAAAATCGCATCGCGTGAAGGGAGCGAAGCGCGCCTCGGCGCCCGCCAATGAGCCCCCGCCGGGACCGTCGTGGAAATATAAGGTCAACTCGATCGCGCTCGAGAACACCTCAGCGCGGGTCGAGGACGACAGCACGCCGCGTCACGCCAAGCTGGATGTGACGCCGCTCAACATCCATCTGAAGAATGTTTCCGATGATCTCGCGAAGCCGATCACACTCGATGTCAGCGGCACCCTCAACAAGCGCGGCACTTTCAACGTCACCGGAACCGCGGCGCCGATTCCGCTCAAGGCCGACCTGCGCATAACCACCGATCGCCTGAACCTCGCGCCGCTGGATCCGTATGTCGCCAGCAAACTCAACGCGACGATCAGGAGCGCGGCGCTCACGATGAAGGGCGCGGTCGGTCTCGACCATTCACACAAGGATTTCCGCGTCAGCTTCAAGGGCGACGTCGCGCTCGGCAATGTCGTGGTCCTCGACAAGCTGACCAGCGATCCGTTCGTGAGATGGAAAACCCTCAGCGTCACGCGCATCAACGTGAAATCCGGCGAAGGCGCGCCATATGCCCATATCGGTGCGATCGCGCTCGACGATTTCTATGCGCGCATCATCCTGCGCCCCAACGGCACCATGAACCTCAAGGACGTGCTCGCGACCGAGAAGGCGCCGCCGACCTCGCTGACCCGCAGTGAGCAGCCTCCGGGTGCGGCGCCCACGCCGGTTGCGCCCGCGCCTGAAACCAGCGGTACGGTAACCACCGCGCCGGTGCCGAGCGCGGCGGGACCGCCCGCCAACCTCGAGATTGGCAAAATCACTTTCCAACAGGGTCACGTCAACTACACGGATAATTTTATCCACCCTAACTACTCGGCCGACCTCACTGAGATCATGGGCGACATCGGAAAGTTCGGCAGCGAAACCACCGAGCCCGCCGCGCTGATGGTCCACGGCAAGGTCAACGGCAGCTCGCCGCTCGACATCAGCGGATCGCTGAACCCGCTGGCGCCCAAGGCCTCGCTGGATATCACGGCGAAAGCGGAGGGCGTGGAGCTTACGGGGCTGACGCCATACTCGAATACCTACGCCGGCTACCCGATTGTCAAAGGCACCCTCACGGTAAATGTTCACTACATTTTGAAGGATGAGCAGCTGACCGCGGAAAACCACATCCTGCTCGATCAGCTGACTTTCGGCGAGCCGCTGCCGGGCGCGAAAACCAGCAAGCTTCCGCTGCGCCTGGCGATCGCGTTGCTGAAAGATTCCAACGGCAGGATCGATTTGAACATCCCGGTGTCGGGATCGCTCAACGATCCGAAGTTCAGCGTCTGGGATGTGGTTATCGGCGCGCTGAAGACCATCATCATCAAAGCGGCGACCGCGCCGTTCAATCTGCTCGCCTCGGCGATTCCGAATTTTCATGGCGGCCAGGAACTTTCCTATGTCGAGTTCGCACCCGGCACTGCCACACTGACGCCGGATGCCAAAAAATCCCTCGAAACGCTGGCGACCGCACTGCAGGCGCGGCCCTCCCTGAACCTCAGCATCGAGGGGCGTGTCGATCCCGCCTTCGATCGCGACGGCCTGCGCGAGGCGATGCTGCTGAATCGCATCAAGATGCAAAAGGTTTCCCGCGATGGCGGCAACGTCGATCTCGACACCATCGTCGTGACCCCGTCCGAGTACACGAAGTACCTGACGCGCGTTTACAAAGCGGCGAAGTTCGACAAGCCCAAAGGCTTCGTGGGGCTCGACAAATCGTTACCGCCGGACGAGATGAAAAAACTTCTCCTCGCCCACATCGATGTCACCGACAAGGATTTGCTGCGCCTCGCCGATGCGCGCGCGGCGGCCGTGCGCAAATTCATGAGCGAGAAAGTTCCGCCGGGCAGGCTGTTTTTGGTCGCCTCGAAAGCCACTCCCGAAGGCATCGCTGACAAAGGCAAAACCACCCGCGTCGATTTGTCATTCGACTAACGTCCGCGTCATTTCGCCCCGCGGTATGAGACGCGCCAGATGGTCCCGTTGCCATCCTCAGAAATCAGCAACGAACCGTCATGCGCGACCGCGACGCCGACCGGCCGGCCCCATACGTCGCCATCATTGGTGACGAAGCCGGTCATGAAATCCTCGTACTCGCCGGTCGCCTTGCCGTCGCGCATGATGACGCGGATGACTTTGTAACCGGTGCGGCGCGCGCGGTTCCACGAGCCGTGCTCGGCCGCAAAAGCGTCGCCGCGATATTCCTCGGGGAACTGCTTGCCCTCGTAAAAGGTCATTTCCAACGATGCGGAATGCGCCTGGACCAGCACATCGGGCACGATCACTTTGCCCGCAAGGTCGGGCCGCTCGCCTTTATGACGCGGGTCTTCGTGATCGCCGAGGTAGTACCACGGCCATCCATAGAAGCCGCCGTCCTGCACATGGGTGATGTAGTCGGGCGGAAGATTATCGCCCAGCCCGTCGCGCTCGTTGGTGGAGCACCATAGATCGCCGACAGTAGGATTTATCGCCATTCCGACGCAATTGCGCAGCCCGCCGGCGAAGATCCGAAAGCCGCTTCCGTCGGGATTGAATTCGAGCACATCCGCGCGATGCTCTTCCGACTTGAGGTAATGCGACAAGCCGTCAGCGTCATTGGAATGCGACCCGACTGAGACGAACATCTTCGATCCCTCGGGCGAGAAAACTACGTCGCGGGTCCAATGGCCACCGCCAGTCAGACGCCCGCCGGAGGGAAGGCTCGGAACGATGGTTTCGGCGGGACCGCGAGCGCGCAAATCGCCGTTCTGGTAAGGGAATCGCACGACCGAACCGGTATTGCCGATATAGACAAACTTCGGATTCGGGCCCGGCGGCCAGAATGCGATGCCGAACGGCTGGTCCAAACCGGTTGCGAACATCTCGGCGCGCGTCGGCTGACTGGCGCCGTCGGCCGCGCGCATCACGCGGATTCGATTCGAAGAGCTCTCCGCAACGAAGAGGTCGCCGTTGGGCGCCACGCGCAATAGCCGCGGTTCGGAAAGACCGGTGGCGAACTGCTCGACCTTGAAGCCTGGGGGAACCTCGAGCTTCGCATCGGCAGGCTGCGGGACCACATGCGGGAAATTGCCGGCAGACTGAGTGGCGAATGGCGGCGGAAGATCCGCGACAGTAATTTTCCGGCGCACGCCCGGAGCATCGGTGGTCCAGTCACCGAATGCCGCGGGGCCGGTGCGAACGACATTTTGCTCTGCAGCGTCAGCGAACGAAGAAATAGCGAACATCAAACAGAGTGCGGCGATAGCAGACGTTTTAGTTTTCATCAGGAAGTTCTACCGATATTCACGGTTGGCCTCTGGGGGTATGATCGCAAATCTGCACGGCGATCGGCAGAGTTCATGCTGACGAATTGTGCGACGTGCGAAATCAAAAATGCGAAAACAAACCCACTCCATACAATGATTACACACCTTTTCGCGAATTCTTCGCTGTCGAGATTTTGATGGGACGCAAGATCCTCTTTATCACCACCGATCAGCAACGCTATGACGCGCTGGGCTGCAACGGCGGCAAAATCGCGCGGACCCCGGTCGTCGATGCGCTCGCGGCAAGTGGAATAAATTTCAAGCGCGCGCACAACCAAAATGTAGTATGCACGCCCGCGCGCTCCACCATGATGACGGGGCAGCTGGTGCGCACTCATGGCGTGGTTGCGAATGGCATTCCACTCCCGGTGGATGCTCCGAGCATCGCGGCGTATCTCCACGACCAGGCGGGATATCGCACCGCGCTGTTGGGCAAGGCGCACTTCGAGCCGATGTTCGACATGGGCCACAACTACTTCGAAAATCGAATGGCGCGTGAAGGCTCGACCGGGCCGTATCGCGGGTTCGAGCGGATGGAACTCTCGATGCACGGGCTGATGGGCGATTGGCACTATCCGCGCTGGTTGCGGGAAAATTTTCCCGGCGAAGTCGGCGGCTTCGTTGCGATGCTCGATGCGAGCGGCGGTGGCGAGACCGGCGCGCCTGAGCTGAAATACAATCCGGTGCCGCGCGAGCACTATCACACCGACTGGGTGGCGGCGCGCACCATCGCGTTTCTCGATTCGCTCTCCGATGACGAAGACTGGTGCGTATGGATGAGTTTTCCCGATCCGCATCATCCATGGGACCCGCCCGCGGCCGAGACGCGCCGTATCAAGTGGCGTGACCTCGATCTGCCGCCGGGCCATCCGGGCTCGCGCGAGAAGATCGAAAAGATCCTTGCGCAGAAGCCGCGTCATTGGCTCGATTGGTATGAGGGCCGCTTCCGCAACAATGAAGGCGGACCCGCGGCATTCGTGCCGTGTCAGTTGACGCACGATCAGGTGCGCGAAATCAGCGCGATGATTCATGTCGAGAACGAGCTCATCGATGAGGCGTGCGGGCGGGTGCTGCGGCGCATCGCCGAGCGCGGATGGGACGGCGACACCGATGTGATCTTCACCACCGCCCCCGGCGCGTTGCAGGGCGCCTTCGGCCGCATCTACACGGGCCCTTATCATGTTGACGCGCTGATGCGAGTGCCGCTGATTTGGCGTCCGGCGCCGGCGACGAAAACTCAACCGGCGGAGATCCCCGAGCCGGTCGGGCACCTGGACCTGGCGCCGACGTTTTGCGAAATCGCCGGCGTGCCGGTTCCCGATTGGGTGCAGGGTAAGCCTTTACCGAAGGCCGCGGGCTCAGGGCGCGAGCGCGTCATCACCGAATGGGACAGCCAGTTCAAACAAATCGGGATGCATCTGCGGACCATCTACCGCGACGGTTGGGTCTGCACGATGTATGAAAGAACTACTCGCGATTTTGGCTTCGACATGAGCGGGTTGCTGCGCGCGACCTCGAATGCGGCGCATCTGCCGGATATTCGCTACGATGGCAGCGAAGGCGAACTGTACAAGCTCGACGAGGATCCGCGGCAGTGGCGCAATCTTTGGAATGACGCTGGATACGCGAAGATCAAATCCGATCTAATTGCCGATTTGCTGGACCATTTGCCGCCTGCGCGCAATCCGCGACTCGAGGTCGAGTCGCCCGTCTGAAACCGCAAAAACAAACCCACTCGCAAACGTGGAAAAAATACCAAACGAAGCCAAATAATCTAACGGCCCCAAGCTTCTTCGCTGATTCTTCGCCTACGATCGCGCTTATACGACCTTGCGGAAGGCCATCGCCGGGGAAATGCGGAGCGCCTCAAGGATCGGAACCAAGCCGCTCACGAGGCTGACCGCGATCGCCACGATGCTCGCCCCGAGCGCCTGATCCGGAGTGACCCACAACGCGCCGTTGCCGCCGAGGGCTGCGCCGAGTGTGACTCCATCATGAAACTTCCCCAGCGCGAGGCTCGCGCCGATGAGCCCGCCTATCGCACCGATCAAGCCGCATTCGCCAAACAGCAGCACCGAGATCGCGCCGCGGCTGAAGCCGAGGGAGCGCATCACCGCGACCTCACTGAGGCGCTCACGCACCATCATGGCGGTGGAGTTGGCGGCTATCAGCAACACCGTCAGCACCACCACCGCGCACAACGCAAAGACAATCGCGCGGATGTTGCCGAGCGCGGAAAGTCCGGACGCCAGCGCATCACTCTCAGTTAGCGATCGGGTCTCATAGTCGGAGTTGGCGAAATGCTCGTCGATGTTCTTCGCGAGCGGCTGCAAATCGGCGACGCTGCCCGCGCGCACGATGATGTTCCATGCGATGTCTTCGTCGGGCAGGCCGGCCGCCTTGCGCGATTCCATCAGGTAGTCGCGCCGAAACAGGAAGGTGTTCGGGTAGCGCTTGTTCTCGATAGTGCCGGTGATGACGAAGTCCATCTGCATGTGGCCCGCGTCGGTGCCGCGCAGGGTGATGTGATCGCCCAGCTTCCATCCATTCTTCTTCATCAGCACCGTACCGACAGTGGCGGCGCGGCGATCTCGTGCGGTTCGGGTCTGGTTTTCCCGCGATAGTTGATAGTCGGGAAATACGTCGTTGATTTCCGGCCCGACCCCGAATGCGAGGATCGGGTCGCTGATATCACGCCAGGTCGCGAACCATCCGGTGATGCCCACGCATGCCGCGGCGCCGGGCATTTTGTCGATTTGGTCGCAGTAGCGCGCGGGCAGATCCTCCCACGGCGCCGTCTTGTTGACCACGAACAGACGCAGCGTCCCCGAGGCATCCTTGATCACGCGATCCATCGATGCCGGCACCGAAACCAGGACCGTATATATGAAGGTGGCCAGCGCGATGGTGAGCATGGTCAGGAGTGTGCGCCGCAGGTTGCGGCGCATGTTGCGTTCGATCAGTTTTATCGCGTTGAACATGCTTCACCTCAGACCGCGCGCAGCGAATCGATGACCCGGGTGCGCGAGGCTCGCCAGGCCGGCAACAGTCCGCCCAGTGCGCCGATCAGCGCGCCCGCGATGAGCCCGGACATGAACGCGCCACCGGTCAGCTGAAATCGAAAGATGAACTCGCCGACGTTCATGAGCTGGCTGTTGAGCCCGGTGGCGTAGGTCGCGATGATGCCGAGCACTTCGCCGAGCACCGCGCCCGCGAGTCCGAGCAGCACGCTCTCCATCACGAAGCTGCTGAGCACGTTGAAACGGCTGAAGCCCAGCACGCGCAGCACTCCGATTTCGCCGGTACGCCGCGCCACCGCGGAGTACATGGTGTTCATCGCGCCGAAGATCGATCCGATCGCGAGGACCAACGCTACCGCGAGACCCAACGCGCGCAACTGCTCGATGAAGCCGGTTTGCTTCGCGTAGAACTCCGCCTCCGGCATCGCATCAACTTTTACACGCGCATCGGTGGTGAGCGACTTGAGGAAGTCGTCCTCCATGCCGGGGCGCAGGACCACATGCAGCACCGCGAAGCCGCTCGCCATATGGATGTCCTGCGTGAGCACATCGAGGTCGGTCAGGACTTCAGATTCGCGCGCGCTGTCATCGTCGGAAAAGATGCCGACGATTTTGAAAGTCCTGCGCCCGAATTTGAAGTCGCTACCAACAGTCAGAAAGGGGTAGCGCGCTACGAGCTTGCGCCCCACCACCATCTCGGCCGCGCCATGCGCCATCCATCGTCCGCGCTCGAGCTTCAGCTTGCTGTGAACCTGCTGCGCGATCGGATAAACGCCTCGCAGCAGCGTGCCGAAGCCGGTTGCGTCCGGCTGATTTGCCGCCGGATTGAAGCCGGTTACCACTTCGGGTGAGACCAGCGCCTGCCCATCATTGGCGGTGGCGATTTGCGCGCGGCTTTTGAGGATTTCGTACTGGTCGCGAGTGATGTAGCTACCACCCTCGTTGGTGGTGCCGCGGCTGAGCACGATCCAGTTGTCGCTCACCGCGCTGCGCAGAACCGTGGAGCGCAAGCCCGCGACGAATCCCGACAGAATGAAAAGGATCATCACCACCAGGGCGACCACGACCGCGGTCGTGATGCTGGTGGCGCGACGGACCATTAAACTGCGCAAGTTGTAGCGGATCGGTATCACGCGCGACTCCACACTCAGTCAATCAGGAAGAGCAACCGCCGATGTTTGAGCGGAGAATTCTACAATTCGCGCAGCCACGATTCTATGCCATCGCACGACTGCACGGCCGCGATGCGGAGGGGCGAGAGCGTCGAACTCTCCGATTTCGATTCCGGTAAATCCTAGTAGGTTTCGCTTCGTGTGTCGGTTCCGGCATACGCTCGCGCACTTCGCATCGGCGGCGTCCTCATTCTGTGTATGATTCGGTCGCGGCCCGGATATTCCCGCTCGCGCAAAGATAACCCGCAGATGCGGCCGCCTTTAAGAGGGAGACAGTCTCTAGTCTATGAACGCGGAGCGGGACCAAACCAGTGTACCTTCCGCTGCTTCCGTGCGAATGCCGCGTGCCGCTCGCTGCGGTTCAGTTCGTGAGGCCATTTCTTACCGCCGCGGACAACACTCCCAGTGTCGCCGGTCCCAGTGGTCGCGTGCGCTCTTATACCCGGGAAGAAGCGGGCGGAAAGATAATCGACCTCGCCTCGGAATCTCAGGTCGGGTAACGGTTCCGCAGAGGATAACGATTGGCCGGATGCCGATGGTCTCGCGCATGGCCCGCGAACGGTGAACGCGCCAGGTTCCAAGCAGTCGATCCAACCGCGGCAGGTTGAAACCGAAGTTACTATTTGTTTCGTCTGCCACGATCGCTAGGCTGTAGATGTCAGCGTTCAGCAAACTATACCGAGGCCGGCTGAGGTGCGGAGTGGATGCTTTGGACAGCCAGTGGGCGGTATGATTCGCAACGTTGGGGTGAGGCATGAAGACAAGTGGAGCGCCCGATTCGCGATGGCAGACAACCCTGACTCGACGTCGGTTTCTGGGAAATGGAGCGCTGCTCGGAGCAACCTACGCCGCGGCTAGTTTCGTAGGCGCGATGCCCGCACTTGCGGGGGGCTCGGTTCTGCTTCCCTTCGAGAACGGTGGACGGCGCCTGGCCAGCTTTCCGCAGAAGCGCGAAATGATCTTGCAGCGCAGTTGGCCGCCGATGCTGGAAACCCCGATGAGTGTCTTCGAGCAGGGCGTCTTCACCCCCAACGACGCATTCTATGTCCGCTGGCATCTGGGCTCGATCCCGACCGAAATCGACGTCGCCAGCTTCCGCCTGAGCATCCATGGCGAAGTAGAAAAGCCGTTCGAACTCACCCTCGAGCAGCTCCAGCGCGAGTTCCAACCGATCCGCATCGCGGCGGTCAATCAGTGCTCGGGCAATAGCCGCGGCTTTTTCAGCCCGCGAGTGTCGGGCGGCGAATGGGGGAACGGCGCGATGGGAAATGCGCTCTGGACCGGGGTCAGGTTGAGCGATCTGCTAAAGCGCGCCGGCGTCAAAGCCGGCGCTGTTCAGGTACGTTTCAATGGCATGGATTCGGGAGCAAAACCGGAAACTCCTGACTTCATCAAATCGCTCGATCTTTCACATGCGGTGGATGGTGAGGTAATGGTCGCGTACGGGATGAATGATGCGCCGTTGCCGATGCTTAATGGATTTCCGCTGCGACTGGTGGTGCCCGGATGGTTCGCCACCTACTGGGTCAAGATGCTCAATGACATCGAGGTGATCGACCACATCGATGACAACTTCTGGATGAAGTCAGCATACCTGATCCCGGATACGCCGGGGGCCGACATGAAACCGGGCGAAAAACCGAAGATGGTGCCAATCAACCGGATGCTACCGCGCTCGTTCATCCTGAGCGTTAGCGACGGCGCCAAGCTCCATCCACCGCTCGAAGTGAGCGGCATTGCGTTCGGAGGCGATGCCGGCGTTGCAAAGGTGTTGTTCTCATGGGACGGCGGAGTGCATTGGCAGCCGGCAAAGCTGGGCCACGATCACGGTAAATTCAGCTTCCGGAAATGGACGGCGAGCTTTGAGCCCAAGCATCTGGGGGCGAAGATCCTGATGTCGCGCGCGTTCAACCTCAATGGCATCGCGCAACCGATGCAGCCCAACTGGAATCCGGGTGGATATATGCGTGCGGTGGTCGAAGGAGTCCGCGTCCAAACGATTTGAGGACGGGCGCCACAATGTGTAACTCGAAGCTCATCACCCTGATTCTTTTGTCGATGGTATTGGTGGCGGTTACTCACTCCGCGACTCGGGCCGCCGCCGACAACTCCCAACCTCCGCCGATTGTGCTGCAATCCCAGAAAATTGAACTTCCCCGGGGAAATCTCAAGTTCGAAGGAAGCGAGCCCGGGGCGCGTTCCGCCAGCACCTACTGTGTGATGTGCCATTCGCGCGGGATGATCGATTCCCAGCCGCCGCTTTCGCGTGATGCGTGGAAAACCGAAATCCACAAAATGCGCACCGCCTATGGATGTCCGGTCAGCGAAGGTCTGGATGAAGAATTGGTGGATTTTCTCTACCAGTACAACCACAAGGCGGCGCCGAGCGCTTCGAAGCAATGATGAGAGAGCGAGGCGCCGCCTGCCTCGGGGCGCAGGCGTCAACCAAGAGGTACCAACCCCGGGACCGAAACCGCCCCGAAGAGAGGCTTAGGCGTCGCGCAACAGGCCGTTAACTGCGTCCTCGACCCTCGTGTGCTTGAAAAAGTCCGGGTTCATACCCGCCCACAGGCGGGCCGGATTAGCAAACACGAAATCGCGAAAGTCACTCTCGGTAATCTGACCGTGCTCGACCATCTCATAGGCTTCCTCGGCAATCTCAGTCATGTCGGGCACGTCCCAGTGGCCCATGTCGGAGCTGAAGATCGCGTTCAGGTGCGCCTTGAATGGAAGCTTTTTAGAATCGAAGGCCATCGCGTTGATGGGGTCGTCGGCCTCGCATCCGAAATAGAAATTCGGCACGAACAAGTCACGGATGTCCTCGGGCTTTTCGATGCCGCACTGCCACCAGTCGTCCAATCTTTCAGGATCTTCCCTGGTCCCGTTGAGGCCCCATCCCTCGCCTACGCGGTCAAGCTTTCCTTCGACCATCTTACCGCCATAACGGCGCGCCAGGTCATAGTACATCTCGCGATTCAGGTTGGCGGGATTGTAGTTCTCCATCCCTCGGCGATTGCGTTTTACCCAATGGCCGATTAGGTCGCAGTACAGATTTGCAGCCCAACCAACCCCGCACTCCAGAAAGGCGAACTTCAGTTTCGGGAAGCGCCGCGTCACTCCTCCGAAGAACAGCGCTTTGCAGATAGCCTCTCCCGCCGCGGCGAAGTGGCCGATATGGTTGAACATGTAATTCGAGATCGATGCGCGGCTACCCCATCCCATCCCGGCGGAATGGAAGCTCGGCGCGACACCAAGTTCCATGCACTTTGCCCACACCGGGTCGTAGTCGTATTCGCTGTCGAGCGCGAACAGGTCGAGCCAATAGGCATGCCGCGTCGGATGCGACAGGGCTTCGGCCGCCGCGGGAATCGGGCGGCGGACATGGCCCGCCATCATGATGACTTTGAGTCCTAGGGTCTTGACGGCGTACTCGAGTTCTTCGATCGCCTCGCGCGGAGTATGCATCGGGATTACCGCGGCCGGCGTCAGTCTATCCGCGTAGTCGCGGTAAATGTCCGCATGGAAGGTATTGAAGGCACGGCATGACGCGCGCCGGAGTTCCTCGTCGCGGATGTGCGGCGCCCCAAGCCCCGCGGTCGGATATAACACCGCGAAGTCGATCCCGGTCTCATCGAGGCGCGCGTACTGCAGCTTCGGAAAACTGGCAGTTGCGCGGTCCAGAGTATTTTTAGTTGGCAGCGCCCACCACGGCGGCCTGAGCGGGCGTTCCGCATGGCGCTGTTCGGGGGTCATCCGGTACCAGTTGGCGCCCTCCGTCCGATATCGCTCGGCCATCCTGGGGCCACCCACCTTCAGCATGTAGTCGCGAAAGGCCGGCTGAAACTCCACCGTATGACCGTCGGAGTCGATCACCGGATGCTGGAGCCGCGCGCGAACCTGCGCCGATTTGGACGGCGAACTGATTGTAGTAGTGCTGGCAGCCATCGAAGCACCTCCTAATTTCAGGTTAGACCGTTGCGAGTAGTTGCGCGGTAAGGCATCTGAACAGTCGGCCTGACGGTACCGTAAGTAGCTCGTCTGGTACCATGGTTGCGTGGGCCACGTCAAACCTCTTAAGCGGGGATTGCTAGCGGGGCTGAGACCGGGATAATTGGTAACAGATGCCGCGACGAAATCACGCCATAGAAGAAAGCCTCTCGCCGCGAATGGGCCACATCCTAAGGGAGCTGGAGTACATCATCGTCAGCGAGGGATTTCTTCATCTCAAGACCGCCACCCTGGCGTGGCGCCTTCGATGCTCGAAGCGAGCGCTGTACTCGCTTGCTCCGACGCACAAGAAATTGCTGGAGGTGCTGATCAGCCGGGTGCTGGATCGGACCGACAAATACCTCGAAAAAGCCGCCACCGACGCGCCCAATCCGCGCGCGGGGCTGACTCGCTACATGAATGCGATAGTGCAGGCGTCGCGGCCCGCGAGCGCAAGATTTCTTCGCGATCTCACCGCTTTCGCACCGGGGGTGCGTCTCCTGCAGCAACACCAGCGGCGGACGTTTGACCGCCTGGAACAGCTGATCCGCGAAGGGATCCAGGCCGGCGTATTCAGCGACATCAACCCGAAGCTGGTTACGGAACTAATCGCGATGGCGGCAGCGCGGCTGGTCGATCCAGCTTTCCAGCGCACACTCGGTTTGACGCTGGCCGAGTCCTATGAGGAACTCTCGCGGTTGCTGTATCACGGATTGTTGCCTCATCAGGATTTTGGCTCGACCGCAGTGGTGGCCGAATCGAACGGTGCGGGCGCTTCCGCAAAGGGTGTCCGGCCTCGGGAGGCTGCCGCGCAAGAACAGTCCACTCCCCGGCACCGTGGTATCCAACCAGCGATTCTCCCACCGCGATTACCGTCCCGCGCGGCTCGCCTAGGCAATCGCTAACTCACGCGAGGTCGCTCATCTCGGCGCGTATCGCAGGCAGCACCCGCTCGCAGAAGAACTTCAGATCGTTTTCCCAATCGAAGAAAACCAGATGCACGCCGTCGCAACCTGCTTGCTTCAGCCGTATGAGCTTGTCTGCGACTTGTGCGGGCGTCCCGAAAACCTGGAAGGTGCCGAGAAAAATGAAATCCTCGAGTACCCGCTGGGTCTGGCGATGCGACTGGGTCATCGCATGCGGACCCATATAGGCCTGGTACTGACGTCTAAGAGTCTCGGAATCGACATTGTTGATGATGTGGTCGCGAACCTCCTGCACCTCGCGTTCGGTCTCGCGGCAAATCACATACGGATGCATGCAGACCTTGACCGAACGGCCTGCGCGCGCGGCGCGGGCCTTGATGTCTGCGACGCGCCGCGCGACCGAAGCATAATCTGTTGGCCGATCCGAGATTATGAAAATCCAGTCGCATTGGCCGGCGGCGAAGTTTTTGCCCGCCTCCGAAAATCCCGCATTCACCAGTAATGGCCACGGCTGCTGCACCGGCTTGGTATCGAGAAAAGCTCCGCGCGTCCGGTAATGGCGTCCATCGAAGTTCACCGGCTCGCTGGAGGTCCACTGCCGCTGCATGATCGTCACGAACTCCGCGGCTGCGGCGTAGCGCTCATCGTGACCGAGGTCGGGGATGTCGAACATCAATGGCGCGTCCGGACTGAGGCCGCATACCACATTAATGCCGAAACCGCCGTCGGTAATCTCGTCGATACCGGCGGCGAGTTTGGCGATAAACAACGGCGCATGCCGGTACAGGATGTGGATGGTCGCAATCACCATCGGGTTGGTTGTGAGCGCCCCGAATGCAGCCGCGAGCGAGATCGCGTCAGTGATTCGATCGCGAAACCGGAACGGGTTTGCAGTAGGCGGAGTATAGCCGCCGCCCATGAACACGTAATCGAGACGGTAGGCGTCGGCCGTCAGCGCGAGCTTGCGTAGGAACTGGTACCGATGAGATTCGAGGTTGGTCGCGCGCGAAACTGTCCATCCGCCGCTCATCGTAGGCATGAAGAGCCCGATCATGAAGTTGCGGGCTTCGACCCGGGCGCGGCGCGATATCGCGGCCTCGGACGTCATCTAGGGATTCTTCAGGCGGGCCGGCCAGTAGCTCTCTTCGATACCTACCGTGTGGTAGATATAGCGCGTGCGCTCGGCAACCACGTCAGGGATTTTTTCGGGAATCGCGGGGAAATTTTTCTCCGCCCATTCGATTTCCTTGCGCATCAAAATTGGAACGGCCTGTTCCGGTGAGAATGGCATATCTGACCTCCCGACCAGGGTACCCTGACCTTGCAACTGGTACCGCAGCGAATTGCAAAAGTCCAGCTACGGTCGTCGCCGCGATAGCCTCACGGCCAGACTGGATGCTGGAAGCGCGCCATTCTTCCGCTCGAGTTCATCAGCACCTCGAGCGAGCGCGCGAGAAAGGCCCGGGTGTCCCGCGGATCGATGATGTCGTCGAGGGTGAAGTCCTTGGCGGCGTTGTCGGGTGCGTATTCCTGCGAGAACAGTTCCATTAGCTCGGCGCGCCTGCGATCGGGATCTGGCGCGGCGGCGATTTCCTGCTCATACAGCACGTTGATTGCCGGTTCCGGCGCCATCAGGCTGAACGAACCGGTGGGCCACGCGACCAGCGCATCCGGGTTCATCGCCTTGCCGCCCAGGATCCAGTACGCGAGTCCGTAGGCCTTGCGGATGATGACTGTGAGCTTCGGCACCGTCAGCCGGCGATGGACATGCAGCGCGCGCGCGACCGTTTTGAGCATCGAATGCTTTTCCCATTCCTTGCCGACGATGAATCCCGGGCAGTCGACCAAGAAAATCAGTGGAAGATGGAAGGCGTCGCACAGGTCCATGAAGTGCATCGCCTTGTAGGCAGCCGTGTAGTCCAGCACTCCCGCCATTTGCATCGGTTGCGAAGCGACGATCCCCACCGAATGTCCATCGATCCGCGCGAGGCAGGTTATGACGCTCTTGCCATAGTCGCGCTTGAGCGCCAGATAGCGGCCCTCGTCCACCACTTCCTCGATAACCTCGTGCATGTCGTAAGGCCGGCGCTGATTGGTCGGAACGATATCCAAAAGGCGCTCGCAGCGCCGTTCGCGATCGTCTTCGGTCGCGCGCAGCGGCGGGAGTTCATCGGAGTTGGAAGGAAAGTAACCGAGGTACTCGCGAATAACCCGCATACAATCCGGGTCGTCCTCGGCCCCGTAATCGGCCTGCCCGGTTTCGGCCAGATGAACATTGGAACCGCCCAAGTCCTGCGCGGATACTTTTTCGCCCACCGCGCCCAGCACTACCGGTGGTCCCGATACGGCCATGAAGCTGGTGCCCTTCACCATCGGCACGAAATCGGACAGCATCGCATTGAACGCCGCCCCGCCGACCGAGTTGCCCATCGCCGCACTGACCATCGGCACAACGCCCGAGAGATCGACCATGCCGCCGAACCCGGTCGTATGCTGATCGAATCCGAGTCCGGCCCATGCGCGCGAGCCCATCATGTCCTGCACCCTGCCCGCCGATGCCTCCAGGAGTGAGATCAGCGGAAAGCGGTGCTTGAGAGCCATGCTGATGACGTGAGCGCTTTTGCGTCCTCCGGCCGCGCCTCGCGCGCCGCTCGCCACGGTCGCGTCATCGGCGAGAACAAAAATGCGGCGTCCCTCGATGGTGCCGGTGCCGACCACGACCCCGCCGGCCATGGCGACCTTTGCGGTTCGCCCGGGAACTTCGACGATACTTCGCGCCAGGATCCCGTATTCAACAAAGCTGCCGGGATCCAAAAGTACATCGAGCCGCTCGCGGCAGGTCAACTTGCCGCGTTTATGCTGACGCGCGACCGCATCGTCGCCGCCCATTTGCAAGGCCGCTTTCCTCGCGGCCTCGATTTCCGCAATCCGGCGCAGATGCTCGTCGCGCATGTAAAGCGGCCCGAACTAGAAGGGTCGCGACCCCCCGGCCTGGCTGCGATGCATGATGCGTTTGTACTGATGATCCCAGTTCTGGCGCCAATGGTTGACGCAGCGGTTATCCCACATGATGACGTCATGCTGGGTCCATTTGTGCGTGTACCACAGGTGAGCCTGGGTGACGTGCTTCCTGAGGAACTGCACCATCTGCTTGTTTTCGTCGGGATCGTCGATGCCGACGATTTTCACGGTGAAGGTCGAAACCCAGAGCGCCTCGCGCCCGGAAACCGGATGCGTTCGCACCACCGGATGGACCACGTCGGACTCCAGCGCTCCCATCCCATGCTTCTTCACGTATTCGATCGCCTGCGGAATCTTGACGCCGTAGGCGGTCGCCAGCGTGCTGGCCGGCCGCCACTGCATCCGCTCCACGCGACGCTTCATCTCGTCGTCGAGTTCGTCATAGGCTTGAAACAGATTGGCGAACAGCGTGTTCCCACCCGCCTCGGGCGGCGGCGTCTCCAGCCCATGCAGCACCGTCACATCGGGCGGAATCGGATAATCCTGAACATCGCTGTGAGGCGCCAGCTCGGAACCGCCGGAGACGTTTTGCACGCGCGTCCCGTCGACCGTCGGTATGTCATCGAACTTGCCCGCGCCTTCGCGATTGTAGGGCCGCCCGAACCATTCGGTCACTTCCATCTGGCGTTGCGGGGTAAGCCGGTTCTGCCCAGGAATCACCAGCACGCCGGAATGATGGAATAGCGTGAGGATCAGACTGATGGTTTCTGCTGGGAGATCGTCGGCGAGATCGACGCCGCGCAGGATGGTTCCACAGGGGCCATCGGTGCGCTGGACCTCGACCCCGTTAGGAAGCCGCAGGTTCTCGATGCGCAGCCCGCTCATCAATGCTGAAGGGTCGTTCAAACCCAGGGCAGAGTTGATGCCGATCGCACTTTGGACGCCCATACCGTTACCTCCCCAGAGTTCGCTATCGAGATTACCGCATTCTGACGGAACCTAACATCAGGGCGGTACCGCCGTCAAACCGCTGGTACCGTTCAAGTCTGATGTGCTATGCGGCGAATAAGGAGCCAGGACTCTCATGGCGGAAACCATCAGTGTGCAGCAACTTCAGGAGCTCATGCGTTCGGACCGGATGTTCGCTCTGCTCGACGTCCGTGAATGGGGTGAGTTCACGCTTGGACAGATCCTGGGTGCGCGCCACCTCGCGCGCGGAAGCCTCGAGAAATATCTGCCGTTTCTGATTCCCCATCGCGGCGCCGCCCTGGTTCTGATGTGCGACGACGGCAAACGCTCGGCGCGCGCCGCCGGCACCGCGCGGCAACTGGGCTACGCGCAGGTACAGGTACTGGCAGGAGGACTCGCGGAGTGGAGACGCGCCGGTGGTGAGACCTACGGCGGATGGTCGCTGACCGGCAAGGACTATGGCGAGCGCCTGTTGGTACAGGAAAACATTGCCGAGCTAACGGCCACAGAACTTCATCAGATGCTCGAACGCGGCGAGCGGGTCACCGTGGTCGACTCGCGACCATTCCCCGAGTTCAAAGCCTCGCATCTGCCCGGCGCGAGGAGCACGCCAATCGGAGAGATCGCGCTGGCCGCCAAAGATCTCGCTTCCGACCCGGCTGTGCCAATCGTTACCAATTGCGCGGGCCGGACGCGAAGTATCATCGCCGCGCATTTGCTGCGCCGGATGAATCTGCCAAGTCCAGTGTATGCGCTTAAGGGCGGGACCGGCGCATGGCGCATCGCGGGATGGGGTGACGAACTCGCCAGTGGCGACGATTCATCGCAGGCGCCGCCGTCGCCATCGTCGCTAGCTGTGGCGGATGGATTCGCCGCGCGTCTTAGAAATGAGGATCACATCGCGCTGATCACGCCAGCCGAATTGCGATCGCGAATCGAGGCCGAGGAGTTCCCCTATATCCTCGATGTGCGATCGGGCGAGAACTTCGTCGCGGGCCATATTCCGGGCGCGCGCTTCTGCAGCTCCACCCAGGTTCAATTTGTTGCGGATGCACTTGTAGGCATCCAAAATGCGCCGGTCGTGATGGTATGCGAGGGGCACGTCCGCGCGACGGTGGCAGCATCAATCTTGAAGGGGATGGGATATATCAACGTAGCCGTGCTCGACGGTGGCTATCCGGCGTGGAGCGCTCGCGGCTACGCAACGGAAACCGGCGCGCCATTTGAAATCGACTATGGACAACCGCCGTGGCTCGCGCGCTTCCTGCAGGATTTCCCGCCGAAGTTGGGACCGCTGCGCCGACTGCCGCTGCCCGGGATCGAACAGGCTCGCGAGCGCGCCACCTTCATTTCCGCCGATGCGTTGCGTGAAAGCTCCCGCGCGAAGCCGCCAGTCATAATCGATATGCGCGGAGCCGGTGAATTTGCGGCTGCGCATATCGCGGGCGCGCGATGGCTCTCGCGCGGATGGCTGGAGCTCAAGATTGCGGAGACGGCGCGCCGTGACGATCGCGTGGTCCTCTATTCAAGAGGCGAGACGAGATCGGTACTGGCGGCTTCGACGCTCGCCACCCTTGGCTATCGTGATGTAGCGGTCCTGCAAGGCGGATTCGAGAACTGGAAACAGCGCGGCATGGAGATCGAGGAAGGCCTCGGCCGGCAAAACGACCTCGAAGAGATTGCGGTCGCCGAAATCGGGCTGTTCGGCGCGGGCAAGTTCGGCTACAGCAACGAGCGGATGGCGCGCTATCTAAAAGATGAGGAAGCACTCGGCCGCCGCTACCATCGCCCCGTATGAACGGTTAGCTCGCGGTCCCTTGCGTTATTTCGCGAGCAGCGCGGCGGGGACCTTGCCGATGATCTGCTCGCGTTCGAGCTCCTCGATCTCCGCGTCCGCCAGACCCAGCACCCGGCGCAGAATCTCCTCGTTGTGCTGTCCGAGGCTGGGCGCGGGCATGCGGTTCTTAAGCGGGGTTTTTGAGAATCGCACGCCCAAGCTGGGATACGGTTGGATTCCGACCACTTCGCGATCGATCATTTGAAAGAAGCTGCGCGCCTTGAGATGCGGGTCCTGGAGCAAATCGGCAGGGTTGAGCACCGGGCCCGCCTTGAGTCCCGCGCGCTGGAGCTTGCGCGCCAGTTCGTCGCAATCGTGCTCCCGCGTCCACCTACCCACCAGATCGTCGAGTTCCCGAGAGTTGTGCATGCGCGCCTCTGCATCTGCAAAGCGTGGATCGGCGGCCCACTCCGGGTTTCCCATCAATTCAAGGAGCCGCTTCCACTCAGCGTCACCTTCGATGGCGATCGCGATCCAGCGGTCGTCTCCTCGCGCCGGGTAACATCCGTGCGGCGCCATCCGGCCATGACGGTTACCTATCCGTTTCCAGATGCGGCCGTTCATCTGATAGTCGAGCTGCGCCTGGGCGGTCGCCGGGACCACGGTTTCGAGCTGTGCAAGGTCTATATGTTGTCCCCTGCCGGTGCGGGCGCGCTCGTCGAGCGCAATCATCACTGCCAGCGCCGCATGCAGCGCCGAGAGGGTGTCACCCAGCATCTGACCGGCGAAGGTGGGTGGGCCGTCCTCGTTGCCGGTTAGATGCGCGAGGCCTGCCAAGGTTTCGGCAACCTGCGCAAACGAAACGTAGTCGCGCCAGGGGCCGGTCAAACCAAAACCGGTTTGCGAGATCATGACCAAGCGGATTGACCTGGACCAGGATCTCATAGTCGAGGCCAAGCTGCGGCATTACCCGTGGACTGTAGTTCTCGCATACCACATCGCTGCGCTCGACCAGCGCCTTGAACAGCTCGACGCCGCGTTCCGCTGCGAGGTTGAGGGTGATCCCATATTTGTTACGCTGAGTGGAATTGAACAGCGGCGAGGTCTCCCACCATTGCGCGAAGTTGCGATCGGCGAGAGTCGCGCGCCAATTGTCGAGGCGCTGAATCGCCTCAATCTTGATAACTTCGGCGCCGAAGTCCGCCAGTATCATCGCGTTGAGCGGACCCGCCCACCAGGTGGTGAGATCGAGCACGCGGATGCCACTGAGCGGCAGTTCAGAAGCAGCGGATCCCACTAGATGATTCCTTCGCGCGTGAGGTCGGCCATCTCCTCTTCGCCGAGCCCAAGCCGCCCGAGAAGAATTTCGCTATTGTGTTCACCCAGGATGGGCGCGCGCCCGTTTCTGAACGGCGTCACACTCATCTTGAAAGGCCCCACCGGATATTCGAGAGCGCCGGCGATCGGATGGTCGATGCGCGCAAAGGCCTGACGCTCCTGCAATTGCGCGAGGCCCAGCAACTCATCAGCGGTAGATAAGTACCCGCTCGGAACGTGCATACCCTGGAGCAGGTGAAAAATTTCGCCTCGCGAGCGCTGATTCACCCAGCGATCGATCTGATCTGCGACCCGGCTTTGCGAGGGATTTGAACCCGCAGCAGCCGGCGCAAACGCAGGATCGTCGAGATGATCCGAAAGCTCCATAATATGCGCGCAGAGCTCACGCTGCTGGTCGGTAGTGGCGCACAACGCCGCCCATCCGTCATTCGCCGGCCGATAGCAGTAGGTCGGCGACAGCGTGGTGCCGAGCCGAGAGAGCAAGAGCCCGCGGTACGCATACGTCGTCTCGTAGTAGCGGCTCGCCGCCAGCATCGCTTCCCTCGCGGATACCTCGACCAGTTGCCCCTCGCCGCTCGATGCCCTCCACGCCAGTGCCGCGAGCGTCGCCGATGCCGCCAGCAGACCCGGCACCATCGCAGTTGCCAACTCGCCTCGGGTGCGGGTGGGCATGCGATGCGGTTCGCCCGATTGGAACAGCCATCCGCTCATCGCTTCCAGAACCAGTTCGCAAGCTTCGAAGTCGCGATACGGTCCGTCTTTTCCGAACGGCGTGATCGAGGTCAGCACCAATCGCGGGAAGCGCTGCTCGAGGTCGGGGTAGTTCAGCCCCAGTGCATCGGCCGTCGCCGGCGAGAAGGTCTCCATCAAGACGTCAGCCCCTCCCAGCAAGCGGTCGAGGATCGCGCGTCCCGCCGGTTTCGCGATATCAAGTGTCACGCTTTTCTTGTTGGTGTCGAGGAAGAGCGAAGTCGCTCCGCAGTTGGGATCGGGACGGTCATTTGGAAACGGTCCAATTGCGCGCGTAGGGTCGCCCTCGCGAGGCGGCTCGACCTTGATAACCTCGGCGCCGAAGGCGGCAAGCAGACGCGTTGCGTAGCCGCCCGCCGGATTGCTGCTCAAGTCAACGATTCGCGGTGGTGGCTGATCGTACACCCTGCGGGTTCTCCATCGCCGAAGATCAGTGCAGAGTCCACTCAGTCTCGGCCAATTGCGGATTCGTAAGCTTGCTGCGTCCGAGCAGCTCGAGGCTCCGATCGACTATCGGAGGCGCCACCGTGTAGGTGCGCACGTCACGATGAATCCGCTCAATCGGAGACGACTTCAATGTCGCGCGGCCGCCGCAGGCTTCGAGTGCAGTATCGGTCGCCAGCAGGGCCGCTCGCGCGCAGAGGATCTTCGCCCGATGCGATGCGAGGTATGCGAGCTTGAGGTCTTGCTCACGGCGTCCATTTCCGAGCCAGCGCCGCCATAGAACTGCCGCGTCATAGAGGACGATGCGCGCGGCCTCAATGGCGGTATCCACTTCACCGAAGTGATACTGCATCAGCGGATCGTCGGCGCCCGCGATCTTTTCAGCCACGTAGGCCGCGGCCCAGTCGTAGGCAGCTTGCGCCCCGCCGAGATAGTTCGCCGCAAACGCGATGAAATAGGCATTATTGATCACCGAGCGGAAGTATCCTCCCGGCTCACCGAGAATGTCTTCGTGGCGTACAGCGCAATTACTGAGTCGCAATCCGTTGGTCGCCGTCGCACGCATCCCCATCGCGTCCCAATTCATTTCGACTTCGAGCCCCGGATTATCCTTCGCGACAACGAACAGCGTGAGGCTGCGCATCGGATCATCGATGCCCTCGAGGTTGGCAAAGATCACGTACCAGTCGGCGACGCCGGCCAGCGAGTTGAAATGCTTACGGCCGTCCAGCACAAAGCCGTCCTGAGTCTTGCGCGCGATGGTTGTGATCGGCATCCGCCGACCAGCCCGCGCGGTAGTATGGAAGGAGGGTTCCGATCCCGCCGAGCAGAACAGCCTTCCGTGTTCCAGCACTTCGGCGAAATACTTGCGCTTCTGCGCCGCGGTTCCCAGCTCCGCAAAATAGGTCAAGCAGTGGCCGGTGATCTGAAAGGTCTGCGAGGTTGAGCAGTCCGCGCGCGCAAGCAGTTCGAGGGCGAGGGTCCATGCGAGCGGATCGCTATCCAGCCCGAGGCCCATGCCGCCGAACTCCCTCGGAACGGCCATCGCCAATAGTCCGTCGCGCCGCAGCGCCTCGAACGCAGCATGTGGAAAGCGGTTCTCGCGGTCGCATTGAGCAGCCTCGGGAGCGATAACCTCGCGCGCGACGCGTTCGATGCGCGCCAGCGCTTGCCGGGCTTCGGGATCAAGCGGAAGTTCCATAGAGCCTCGGTTGATGCGATCAGACGATCGGCTCGTAGGCGAAGGCCTGGCCGGTGGTTTCGAGCTTGGTCAAGGCGGCGCCGAGCGAGCTGTTGAACATCGCGGCAACTTTTTCGGGCGTCCATCCCTCCATGTCGGCGATGGTTCGGACCGGCCGCGGTTGCGAGTAGACCATGATTTCCTTGCCGCGCACACCGAAGATCTGGCCCGATACTCCCTGCGCTTCATCGGAGGCGAGGTACACGACCAGCGGTGCGATCAGGTCGGGGGACATTCGCGTGACGCGGTTAAGCCGTTCGTTCTTGGGATCATCCGCGCCGGGAATCGTTCCGATGAGGCGGGTCCATGCGGACGGTGCGATGCAGTTTGCGGTCACATTGTAGCGCGCCATGTCGAGCGCGGTTTCGCGCGTCAGGCCCACGATACCCATCTTGGCGGCGGCGTAGTTCGCCTGACCAACATTGCCTACCAGACCCGAGGTGGAAGTCATATTGATGATCCGGCCGCTCTTCTGCTCGCGCATATGCGCGGTCGCGGCGCGGGTGCATGCGAAGCTACCCTTGAGATGGGTGTTGATGACGGCGTCCCACTCCTCCTCGGTCATCTTGAAGATCATGCGATCGCGCAGGATGCCGGCGTTGTTGATGAGGATGTCGATGCGGCCGAAATGCTTGAGCGCGGTGTCGACGATTTTTTCGCCCCCCGCGACGCTCGCGACCGAATCCTGGTTAGCGACTGCTTCGCCTCCGGCCGCGGTGATTTCGCGCGCCACTTGCGCGGCAACGCTTTCATCGGCGCCCTCACCGGCCTCGCTGGTGCCCAGGTCGTTGACCACGACCTTCGCGCCGTAGCGCGCGAGCAGCTCGGCGATGCCGCGCCCGATTCCCCGGCCCGCTCCAGTGACCACGGCTACTTTGCCCTTCAGTGAGATCATCTACCTGCCCTCGCTCTGGCGGTTGACTTATCGCTACGCGGCGATGTTCGCTGCGATTGAACAGAGGGCAGATAACATGGCGTCGATCAGAATGTCAAAGTGATGGTACCGGCTTGAGATCATCGGTACCGTGCGAATTGACCCAGGTGCGAGATCGTTATTCATCACAGGTCGCGACCGGCAATTCCGGATGCCTCGACCACTCGTCCAAGACCCGTCGCATGCGCTCGCGAGGTCGGAGCGGTGCGCAGTCCGGGCAGATCGCTAGATCAATTGCAGATCTCTCTTGGATCTCGACGGTACCCAAGGCTTGATCGGGGTACCGTTTAGGCGTAACTGGCCAATGGACAAGAGGACCAGGGAGTGCCATCACGCGAGATGATCGAACGCGAGCCGCTGATTCTCGGCCTGATGTTTCCCCAAGGCCAGGGAGCATGGACCGCTTCGTTCGCACCAACCGAGACCACGATTGAGTGGAATTTTCTCGCGGCAGTGGCGCAGCTCGCGGATCGAATCGGACTCGACTACCTGTTCATGGGAAACGGCTACTACACCAAAGGCGGCTATGGCGGGTACGGTCGGACGCGCGCCGCCGCGCTCGACGCCACCACGGTAGCGGCCGGTCTTGCAACCATTACCCAAAGGCTTTTGCTAATTTCAACCATCCACACCGCCTACCACTGCGTGCATCCTCTGTTCTTCGCAAAGATCGGAGCAACGCTCGACGCGATCAGCGAGGGGCGGTGGGGACCCAACTTCGTAGCGGGAATCTCGGAACTCAACGCGCGTCATTTCGGTGTCCGCTGGCGCGACCATGACGAGCGCTACGAAATGTCGGATGAGTTCGTCACGCTGTTGAAGCGGATCTGGAGCGACCCTGAGCCGGTCACATTTCACGGCAAGTTCCTGAATACTGAAGCGGCGTGGATGAGCCCCAAACCTCTGCGTTTGCCAATCATGGTGAACGCGGGCGTCTCTGATGCTGGACTCGATTTCGCCGCACGCCACTGCGATTGGATATTCACCTCGCCCGGAGGAGACCCCAGCATCACCGGTTTGCGCGACATGCGAGCCGGCATCGACCGCATCAAGAGCTTCGGACGCCGGTACGGAAGGGATCTCAAAGTAGCGGGCAATGTCTATGTCATATGCCGCGACAGCGAGGCCGAGGCACGCGGCGTGTTCGAACAGATTTGCGACCGTGCCGACCTTGAGGTGATTGAAGCCATGCATTCGCCGGGCAAGGGTCTGGTGGACCCAAAAGGCTCCAGGGCATTCGTGGACAAGGCGCAGCGCCCGATCGATCGCAGCAGCGCAGTGTGGGGCGGCATTCGCGTCATTGGTAATCCCAGGCAGGTCGCGGCGCGGATCATCGAATTCAAGGAAAACGGGCTCGATTGCGTGAGCCTCGTGTTTCACAACTACTTGAGCGATCTAAGCTACTTCGCCGAGAACGTGCTTCCACTGCTCAAGCGTGCGGGCGCGCGGCTCGAACACTCGCCCGCTGAGAAGTCCGATCCGACAAACACTAAAAACCCCTCGCTCGAAGGTTCGCGGGAACGCTGATGCTCAAGGAAAAGCTTTCTGCGCCGTCTCTCAAATTGGTCGAAACTGCCGAACGCATCGGTGCGGAAGTGATCGCACCGAACGCAGAGACCTGGGATCGCGAAAACCGTTTTCCACACGAACTGTTCGGCGCCCTCCATCGCGCGAAGCTGGATGCGATGTGTGTTCCGCGCGAGTTGGGCGGATTGGGAATCGGCCCGGATACCGACGATCCGTTGCCGGTATGGCTGGTGACCCGCGCGCTGGCCAGTGCCGACAGCGCCAGTTGTCATAGTCAGCAGGTCCACACCAACATGACCCATACGGTCGCTCTGCTCGGCACCCCGGAACAAAAGGAACGCTTTCTGCGGCCGGTGGTGGAGGCGGGGGCAATTTTCGGAGGATGGGGCTCGGAACAGAACGGACAACCGCCCGCGGGCGAACGCTCAGCGTTCACGGTCGCACATCGGGTTAGTGGTGGATGGGAACTCAGCGGGCGTAAGTTTTATTCGACCAACGCCGGCGCGGCGAAATTCGCGATCGTATTCGCGTTTCCCGATAATGTTGCCAATCCGATGAGCCAGCTCCTGCTGTGCGCGGTCGATTGCGAAAGCCGCGGCGTCAAGGTTCAGCCGCGCTGGTGGGATCAGGCGACCGGGATGCGCGCCACCGTGAGTCATGAAGTTGACTTCGAGCGCGTATTCGTCGCCGACGACGCGGTCATCGGATCGCCGGGGTCTTACTGGACCTCGCAAGTGCAGGCGCGCTATTTGCCGCAGTTCTCCTCGAACTTCCAGGGGGTCGGCGCTCATCTGTTCGAGTACGCGGTCAAATATCTGCGCGATCGCCGCCGCACCGCCGATGCTTTCATCCAGCATCACCTGGCCGAGGCCAAGGTCACGCTGGTGACCGCGGAATTGCTGTTGGCCGAGACGGCCGAGCTATATCGCACTCGACGGTACCCGCAGGCATTCGACTACAGCCGGATGCTCCGCGCATATTCGCAGACCGCGGTGCAGCGCGTAGTCGATTTGGTCCAGGCCAGTTGCGGCTCATCGATCTACATGGAGCCAAGCCCGATCTCGCGCATCATGCGCGACTGGCAATTCTACTGTCGTCACGAAAATCTCGACCTGATCCTTACTGCCGTAGGAAGGACGATCTTCGACTTGGGCGGGGAAGGCAGTCCCGAAGCCTTCGGGTTCGGCGGTCAACGCGACCGCAATACTTGATCGCGATTCTCTATCATTGGGGCTTTTGTTCGAACGACGCGCGATGCTCGGCGAGCTGAATCGATTGTAGATAACCGATTATTGCCGCAACGCTATCGCTCACCTGGTTCGGGTTTCCCTGTCCCTCAGGATACTTCCACATCTCCTCGCCCCAAACCGGCATGTCGCGCGGGCCGTGAGCCTTCACATCCGCGCGTCCATCCATGAAGCGGGCTATCTGGTTTTCAGGAAGCGGATTTCCATATCGCTTGGAGAGGTGACGCAAGTCCGTGGGCGGCGTCGAAAGCTCAGGTTCCAACGGGCCATGTCCATCGGCCTTGATTCCATGGCAAGCCGCACAGTGTTGCACATACAGCTGTTGCCCCGTTCCGAAATGGTCGCTCCCGGCATCCGCTGGTGCGCTGACCAGCAAAAACCCGAACAGCAAAATGACTCGTAACTGAAGTAATTTCTTTCCTGAATTCATAGCCTTCGCCTCTGCGTGCCCGCGATCTCAACCTTTGATCGAGCTTGGTTCTTGCCGCCTTGTTCAGGTTCCACCAAACTTGGTCGCGTGCAACCTGTTTCATTTCGACCGAGGTGTGCGTTTGCAGATGACAGCGAGTAGCCGCTCCGTGCGAGACACCTGAATGGGTGATTCCGTCAGCCAGTCGTCGTTAAAGACTCCGTCGCGCGGGCTCACTAGCGAGGAAGCCCGCCGGCGGCTTCTTGAGTCCGGCCCCAACGCTGTTGCCGAGGAACAGCCTCATCTGGTCCTCACGCTGCTCGGCAAATTCTGGGCGCCGGTTCCATGGATGCTTGAAGCGACGGTCATTCTCGAGCTTGTGCTCGGCAAGCTCGTGGAAGGAAGCATCATCGCGGTGCTGCTCGTCTTCAATGCCTCGTTGAGTCTGTTTCAGGAAACTCGGGCACACAGCGCTCTTGAGCTGTTGCAGCAGCGACTGGCCGTCCGGGCCAGGGTTATGCGTGACGCCGTATGGGGACTGCTTCCCGCAGAGGAACTGGTACCCGGTGATTTCGTTCACTTGCAGATGGGCGACCTCGTGCCGGCAGACCTGGTTATTCGTGAGGGAGAAGTTTTAATCGATCAATCTGCGCTTACAGGCGAGTCGGTACCGATCGAGGCGGGTCAGGAGAAACCTGTATATGCCGGTTCGTTGGTTAAACGCGGCCAGGCTAGCGGCGAAGTCACCGCGACCGGCCAACGAACTTACTTTGGAAAGACCGCTGAACTGGTGCGGTCGGCCAGGACGGCTAGCCATCTGGAGAGCATTATCTTCACGATCGTGAAGTACCTCGTTGCGATGGACACGGCGCTGGCGGTCGCAGTATTCCTTTACGCCGCGTTGGTAGGGATGCCGCTCACCGAAACGCTTCCCTTCGTACTGATTCTTCTGGTGGCTTCGGTTCCGGTTGCGCTCCCGGCCACCTTCACTTTGGCCACCGCGCTCGGCGCCGTGGAATTGGCTAAGGGTGGCGTGCTGGTTACCCGTCTGTCGGCGATCGAGGAGGCGGCGGCGATGGATATGCTGTGCAGCGACAAGACCGGGACGATAACTCAAAATCAGCTATCGCTGGCAGCCCTGCATCCCTCCCCGCCCTTTAGCGAGCAGGATCTGTTGCGCTTTGCCGCGTATGCAAGCGACGAAGCAGGCCAGGATCCGATCGATCTCGCGGTACTCGCTCGGGCAACGACCGACCACGCGCCATCCGCGGCACTGGAGCGCCTCAAATTTATTCCGTTCGAACCAGCGACCAAACTGGCCGAAGCCATCGTTATTCGGGACGGCCAGCAACTACACGCCCTGAAGGGGGCACCTCAGGCAATCGCGAACCGCGTTGGCGATACCGCAAATGTGGGCGCCGATGTCGAGCGACTGTCTGCCGGAGGCTATCGCGTGCTGGCGGTTGCGGGCGGACCCGAAGGCACGATTCGTCTGGTTGGACTGCTGGCGCTGCAGGATCCGCCGCGCGAGGACTCCAAGTCTCTGGTGGCAAGCCTCAACCAATTAGGGGTGCGCGTCGCGATGGTTACCGGAGACGGGGTCGCAACCGCTCAGGCAGTAGCAGCACAGGTCGGGATAGTGGGGCGTGCGTGTTCCGCGCAGGAACTGCGAGAGAACGTCAATCGATCACTCGACTGCGCTGTTTTCGCGGGTGTGTTTCCCGAGGACAAGTTCCTTCTGGTGCGGGCCCTGCAGCAGGCAGGCCACATAGTTGGGATGACCGGAGATGGGGTCAACGATGCTCCGGCACTAAAGCAGGCGGAAGTAGGGATCGCGGTGGCCAACGCGACTGACGTTGCAAAGGCCTCGGCCAGCCTGGTGCTTACCAATCCCGGGCTAAGCGATACGCTGGCCGCGGTCGAAACCAGTCGGCGCATATATCAGCGCATGCTGACCTATACGCTGAACAAGATCATCAAGACCGTCGAGGTCGGGCTATTCCTCAGCATCGGTGTAATTCTTACGCGCAGTTTCGTCGTCACTCCGCTGCTGATCGTATTGCTGCTGTTCACCAACGACTTCGTGACAATGTCGATTGCGACGGATCGCGTATCCGCTTCAGCGATGCCAGATCGCTGGCACATCGGGACCCTGATGCTGGCTGGGATGAGTATCGGTAGTCTCATCCTGCTGTTGTCCTTCGGGTTGTTTTTTTATGGGCGCGATTTTCTCGGCCTGTCGCTTCCTCAACTGCAGACGCTGGTCTTCGTGACGCTGGTATTCACCGGCCAGGGCATGATCTATCTGGTACGCGAGCGCCGTCACTTTTGGAATTCCGCTCCGAGCCGCTGGATGATTCTTAGTTCCATTGCGGATGTGAGTGTGGTCTGGCTCTTATCGACCTGGGGAATTCTGATGGCGCCGCTTCCGGATTTTTTGGTCGGCTCGGTGATACTGGCATGCGTCCTCTACCTCATCGCATTGGACTTTCTCAAGGCTCCGATTTTGCGGCGTCTAATGTATGCGTCGTAAGGTTGATCGGAAGCCCAAGAGAGTCCGCGCTTCACTCGAATTGCCGGAGGCGATCGTTCAATAGAACAATCGCCAGTTCCACAAAATTCTCTGCCCGGTTCCGGTAAAACCGTCCTGTTCCGCGCGCCCTTCGGCGCAATCCCGTATCAACTTCGTGTTCTCGCGATCAAGCGAACACGATTTCCGGTTCGAGGCGGATCGGTGTGGAGAGCGAGGCCGAGATTAGACAAGACTTTTCACTTTTTTCGAGTACCCGCAGTGCCTTGTCTCGGTCTCCGCCTAGCCGCAGCGTGAGTCGTGGACGAAGAACGATACGCGTAAAACGCGTCACACCATCTTTGCGATCGAGAATGCCTTCGCCAGATAGCTGCAAAGATGTGAACTCCAGGCTGGAGGCTCGGGCCACGGCCCGAAGCGTGAAAAGAAAGCAGGTCTCGACGGCGGCCATCAGCAGGTGTTCGGGACTCCAGGCATCGCCCGGGCCATCGAAGTCGGCGGGCGCAGCGGTGCGGAGTTCAGGGATTCCGGCGACCGAGGCTACAGCATAGCCTTCGGGGCCGCCCGAGAGTTGCGCGGCGTAGGTGTGTGGCAGTGGTTTCATGATGATTTCTCCAAATAGCCTCAGCAGGTGGTTGCCACACGCATAGTGCAACTAACCGATCCAGCCCAATAAGATCGCCGTTAGGGTTCCGGTTCCCATCACGACCCATAGCACGAAGCCCTGAATGAGCGGTCGTCGGCCAACCGTTCGAAGGGCAGCACGGCTAAGTCCGGAGCCGATGAAGAACAAAGTTACTACCAACGCACGTTGCGCGCCGAGGAAGACCATATGGCCGGCCGGTTTCAGCGCGGGCACCCAGGTGACCAGTGCCGCCGCAGCCAGAAATCCGAGGATGAACCACGGACGCTTGGCCTTTCCCGCATGCGCATCGGGCTTGCCACGATTCCAGACCATTCCGACTCCGAGCGTCATAGGAACGATCCACAGCGCCCGGGTCAGCTTGATGGTGGTGGCGATCTCCAGCGCGCGCGCGCCGTATTGCATCGCGGCGCCCACCACCGAGCTCGTATCGTGGATGGCAAGCGCGCTCCATACGCCGAACTGCATCTGGCTCAAGCTGAAGTGATGGCCAATCGCGGGGAAGATGAATAAGGCAACGGCGTTGAGGAAAAACACTGTGGCCAATGCCACGGACACGTCATGGCTCTTGGCGCGTATTGCGGGAGCGATCGCCGCGATCGCGCTTCCTCCGCATATGGCGGTGCCTACGGTTACCAGCAGCGAGGTATCGCGCTCGGTCCGAAGCAATCTGCCCAGGGTCAGGCCTATAGTCATGGTTAGGGAGATGCCTATGACGGTGTAAAAGAAGCCATGGACTCCGGCGTGACCTACTTCAATCAGGTTCATACCGGCCCCGAGACCTACTACTGAGAGTTGCAGCAAGGGGGCGGTTAGACGCGCGGTGGTGAAAACATAGGCATTACCGAAAGTGAGAGCTACGACGATCCCTAGCATCAACGCGAGGCCGGGGGAGACGAAGGGCAGCAGCGTCGCGCATGCCGCGAGTGGAAACACAATCCGGGCGGCCAGGCTCGCGGCATTGTCGCGGCTTAACTCGCTGCGCCATCCGAACGTTGCCGTCGGATCTGCCGTCTCTTTGGGGTTCCCTACGGTACTCATGGCAGTCACGCACGCACCTGCGCATTAAGGGCTCCAACCTGAGCTTCGAGCCGATCGCGCAGTTTAGAGCAGACCAGATCGCAGAGCTCGAAGACCATCGGGTCAGCAATCGAGTAGAAGGCGCTGGTTCCCTGCTGCCGCCGCTCGAGCAAGCCGGCGTCCTGCAGGATTTTCAAATGCTTACTGACATTGGGCTGCGTCGCGCCCAGGCTCAGCGCAAGTGCCGAAACGCTCCACTCTTCCCTCTCGATCTCCTGCAGGATGCGCAGGCGCAGTGGCTCCCCCATTGCCCGGAAGCACCCGGCAACCATATCCAGCGCTGCCGGACTCATTATGCGCGGAAGCCTTCGTACCGTATTAGCTCTTGCCTTCATGACTAAATAGTTATATGTAAATGGGGTCCCAAGTCAACGGTGGTCGCATTTACTCGAGGGTTCAGCCGTCAAAGGAGTCCCGTCATGTTCTTTCGAGAACTCAATCGTGGAAAGTGTAAAACCTACCTGCTCGGATGCGAGCGAACCTGCCGCGCCGTCGTCGTTGATCCGCTCAAGGAAAACACCGGGCGCTATATCGCGGTTGCCGCGTACCACGGGCTTAAAATCGACTACGTGATCGACACCCACACGCACGCCGACCATCGCAGCGGTATCTGGGACCTCGCCGAATTAACCGGCGCCAAGGCGGTCATGGAACGTTACGCACCCGCCCCTCATATCGATGTGCATGTCTCCCAAGGCGACGTTATCGAGGTCGGAGATCTACGTCTGAAGATACTGTTCACTCCCGGTCATACTCCCGACGGCATCAGCATCTATGTGGACGGACGAGTGTTGACCGGCGACACCTTGCTGATCGGCGGCACGGGAAGGGCGGACTTCGCTGGTGGCGATGCCGGAAAACAATACGACGCGGTCACTCAGCGGCTGTTCGGGCTCCCGAACGACACTTTGGTATTCCCGGCGCACGACTATCGCGGCAATCATTACTCGACGATCGAAAAGGAGAAGACTTCCAATCCGCGCGTCGCCGGCCGCTCGCGAGAAGAATACATCAACCTCATGAATAACCTGGGTCTGCCGCTGCCGGACAAGATTCAGGAGGCACTGCAGGCCAATCAATCCGCGATCGACGATGACTCGCTGAAGTTCCCCGACCTGGGTCAGCTTGGAAGCGTCCGCACGATTACTCCTTCCGAGCTCAACGCGCGCGTCATCGCGGGGAATTCGCCAGTGATTCTCGATGTGCGCGAAGAAGATGAATACCGCGGCGAACTGGGACATCTTGCCGGCAGCCGCATCATCCCGCTGCGGCTGTTGCCGCAGCGCACCGGCGAACTTGAAGACCTCAAGCACCGCGACATCGTGACGGTATGCCGTGCCGGCATCCGCAGCAGCACCGGCGCAGCCATTCTTACCGGGCTCGGCTTCGAACATGTGAGCAACCTCAAAGGCGGGATGCTCGAATGGAACGATGCGGGCCTGCCGGTCGAGCGCTAAGGCGATGCATAACTTTACCCCCATCGCTTCACTCATCGGCGGAATTCTGATCGGCTTGAACGGCGCGGCGCTGCTGCTGATGAACGGCAAGATCGCCGGTATCAGCGGTATCTTCGCCGGAGTGTTGTCGCCGGTAAAAGGCGACACGCTCTGGAAGTCCTGTTGCGCTGCTGGCCGGCGGACTACTGCTTAGGATCCTGGTTCCGGTCGCCTACGATTTTGCATCGTTCGTCCATTCGGCATGCTGATGGTCGATGGCCGCGGGAATTTATCTTCGTAGCTGGCTCGTTGCGCGCGAGAGTTTCGAATCGGCAGGCGCGGGGCCACTACAGAGACTGTGAGTGATGCGTAGAGTTCAGAATGGATTGGGCGGTGGTGCCGATTCCCGTCGGTGGCCGTCATAGGGTACTAGTGGCCTGTAACAGGTGAAATGGTATCGGGATATATGCGATGGCTGG
>VFSW01000139.1_pt1 | contig 92558 bp, 68 predicted proteins | sample 5358111 | NCBI WGS metagenome assembly VFSW01 (sample SAMN11554181, study PRJNA540505) | mine drainage metagenome | isolation source: sediment from site ElyBrook_90M | place: USA: Ely Copper Mine, Vershire, VT | collected 2017 | reverse complement strand
CTTGTATGCGAAACAGCCCCCTCCTCCAGGCTCATCCTGTATGAGATAAGACTCCACCATCCGCGCGAGACGCTTTTGTGTGAGAATTCAAAATAGGGCAGGCCGGCGGCCTGCCTGTCTTTTATGTGCGGCATCGCAGGATTCGTAACCCGCGCGCCCGGCGTCTGGCCGGACTCGGTGGTGGCTCGCATGGCGGATTCCATCCGTCATCGCGGCCCCGATGGGTCTGGCTATTACCGCGACCTTTTCGTCTCTCTGGGCCACCGCCGCCTCAGCATTATCGATGTCCGCGACGGCCGCCAGCCCATGTCCAACGAGGATGGCTCTCTTTGGATTACCTACAACGGCGAAATCTTCAACCACGCCGAATTGCGTCCCGCCCTGGAACGGGCCGGCCATCAATACCACACCCGCTGCGATACCGAAACCATCCTGCACGCCTACGAGCAGTACGGAACGGATTGCGTGACGCGCTTCCGCGGTATGTTCTCTTTCGCGGTCTGGGACAAGAACGCCCGTACCCTGTTCTGCGCCCGCGACCGTCTCGGCAAGAAGCCGTTTTACTATTATTGGGATGGCCAACTGTTCGTCTTTGCATCCGAGATCAAAGCGCTGCTGGCACACCCCGCCGTCTCTCCGCGCTTCGAAGAATCCCTGCTGTCGGAGTATCTCAATTTCGGTTACTGCGCCGGCGAGCAAACGCTCTTCTCCGGTATCCGCAAGCTCATGCCGGGCCACTGGCTCCTGCTGACGCCCGATGATCTCCAGATCCGCCAGTACTGGGAAATTCCCTGCCCCGCCGGTCACGAGACGCGCGACGACCAGTCCTGGATTGCCGAGTGCCGCGCGCGCCTCGAAGAAGCCGTCCGCACGCGCCTGATGAGTGACGTGCCCCTGGGCATGTTCCTTTCCGGCGGCGTCGATTCGAGCGCCATCGCGGCCCTCATGAAACCTTTGTCCAGCGGGCCGGTCAAGACCTTCGCCGTCGGTTACCGCGAACAGGCCTACAGCGAACTGTCCTACGCACGCCAGGTGGCCGCCAGGATCGGGACCGAGCATCACGAGGTGGTCATCGGCAAGGACGAGTTTTTCGGCGCTCTGCCCAACTTGATCTGGCACGAAGACGAGCCGGTCGCATGGCCCTCCAGCATCTCTCTCTATTTCGTATCGCGCCTGGCGGCGGAGCAGGTGAAGGTGGTGCTGACCGGGGAAGGCAGCGACGAGTTATTCGCCGGCTATGCCCGCTATCGTTTCTATCTGCTCAACCGCCGGTTGCTGGGCGTCTATCGCGCCGCGCCGCGCTCTTTGCGCGACGCCCTCCGTTCCGGCATCGCCGGCTCCCGCCTGCTCTCCGGCAACATCCGCCGCAAGCTGCAGCATTCGGTTCTCGGGCGCGGCGATGACCTGGAAGCTTTGTATCTCGATAACTTCTATTCCGCTTTCTCCCGCGCCGAGCAGCAACACCTGCTGATAGCGCCGTTTGGAGCCACATACGATTCTTATCTAAGCTACTGGAATTCCCGGCCGGATGCCACGCCGCTCTCGCGCATGCTCTTTGCGGACCAGAAGACCTACCTGGTCGAGCTGCTCATGAAGCAGGACCAGATGAGCATGGCCTGCTCCATCGAGAGCCGCGTTCCTTTTCTGGATCACTCCCTGGTGGAGTTCGCCGCCACCGTTCCGGATCGCCTGAAGTTGCGCGGCGGAACCGGTAAGTACATCCTGAAACGCGCGGTGGAGGATATCCTGCCGCGGGAAATCGTATATCGCAGGAAGATGGGCTTCCCCACGCCGCTGCGCCAGTGGCTGATGGAGCCGGAGGCCGGTTCCGTGACGGCCCAACTCCAGGATCGTGACGGGCTGCTGGCGCCGTACATCGACTTCACCTACCTGAACGACCTCCTGGCCCGGCACGCGAGCGGCCGCGAAGACGCCACCGACCGTATCTGGCGCCTGCTGAATTTGCAGCTCTGGGGTAAGATCTTCATCACCAGCCGGGCGCCCGTCGGCTCGGCCTGCCCATGAATCTTTCGCGCCTGGTCCGCATGAGTCCGGATGAGATCAGCACGCGTGCCCGTCAAGCCATATCCAAACGGTGGGCCAGGCCTCCGGCCTGCCGCATGGTTTCATCTTCCGCCAGCCCGGTCTTCCCGGGGCCGCCGCCCGCCTGCTCGCTCGAACAGGCTGAGAAGATCCGCCGGGGCCGGTTCGACCTGCTCGGTTACCGGAATCTGGATTTCGGTTCTCCCATAGACTGGCATCTCGATCCCGTGCACTGTAAGCGCGCGCCCCGCATTCCGTGGTACCGGATTGCATTCCTCGACTTCGACCAGGTTGGCGATCACAAAATCATCTGGGAGTTGAATCGCCATCAGCATCTGGTCACTCTGGCCCAAGCCGGCTTCCGGGACGAAATAGTGGCGCAGTGGACTCAGTGGCAAGGCGAGAACCCTTACCCGATCGGCATCAATTGGGCCAGCACGCTGGAGATCGCTTTCCGCGCCCTGTCCTGGCTGTGGGTGCGCCACTTGATCGGCGATTTCCATGCGGACCTGCTGCCGGCGCTCCACCTGCACGGCTGGCATATCTCGCGCTATCTTTCCACTTACTTTTCCCCGAACACGCACTTACTGGGCGAGGGCGTGGCGTTGTTTGCGATTGGCGTACTGTGTCCGCAAATCGCGGCGGCGCGCCGCTGGCGGGAGCGCGGGTGGAGCATCGTTCTCGAACAGGCCGAAGCGCAGGTCCGGCCGGATGGTTTCCACTTCGAACAGTCCGTCTACTATCACGTCTATGCGCTCGATTTCTTCCAATTCGCCCGCGATCTGGCCGCCCGGAACGGGATGGCGATTCCCGCCGCACTGGACCGCACCATCAAAAAGATGAGCGAAGCCCGGGCCTTGCTTTCCCAAGCCGGTCCGCCGCCCAACTTCGGAGACGACGACGGAGGCCGGGTGATCGTTTCGCCGTGCCGCCGCGTCTCCGCGTCTCCGTGTCTCTCTTTCAGTCTCCCGTCAGCCGGTATCTACGCCATGACCGATAGCCGCTCACAGCTTTTCATCGACGCCGGACCGCAGGGCGCCTTCTCCGCGGGACACGGCCATGCGGACGCGCTGAGCGTTCAGCTCGTCGCCGGCGGCCGCCGCGTGTTGATCGATCCGGGGACGTTTTGCTATGTCTGCCCCGAGCGCGATCGCTTCCGGGGCACCGCCGCGCACAACACGCTGCAAGTCGACGGGAGGGATCAATCCGGCCCCAGGGGTCCTTTCGGTTGGGCGAAGCTGCCCGAAACCACTGTCGACCGCTGGCGCACCAGCGAGGCCTTCGACCTGTTCGCCGGCCATCACGACGGCTACCAGCCCGTTATCCATCACCGCTGGGTCTTCGGCCTCAAGTCCAGGTTCTGGCTGGTGCGCGACCTGGTTACGGGCCCCGGCCGCCATCGCCTGGATATTCACTGGCACTTTCTCGACCACCGCGACCTGGCGATTCTGGCTCCCGCCGGGCACGCGTGGTCATGTTCGACGGAGCGATGGGACTGGTCCCCCGTCTATGGCCGGAAAGAGCCTGCCTTCGTCCTGCGCTTCAGCACCGGAGCGGACCTGCCTGCCGAATTCGCCGTGTTGCTGGCGGCCCCGGGCTCCGGCACGTTTACGCAAGCGGGTCCCGGCGCCTACCGCTACGAGGAACCGCACGCCTCGCACGAATTCGTTTTCGGCGAGCGCTTTGTCTACCGCACCGGCGGCCGGGAGTTCGCATTATGAGATTGCTGTGGGTCAAAGCCGGAGGCATGCTGCCCCCGGATATGGGCGGGAAGATCCGCAGTTACCAGATCCTCAAGCAGCTTGCGCGCCGGCATGAGGTTACTCTGTTCACCTTCTACCAGGAGCATCCGGAGGACCAGCATCTGCGCGGCCCGGACGTGTTTTCGAAAATCGTGGCCGTGCCCCTGCCCATGCCGCCGCGCCGCAGCCCCGCGGAATACGCGCGCGCCGCCGGCATGATGGCCACCGGCAGGCCGGTCACCGTGGACAAGTTTCTTTATCCCGAGGTGCGCCGGCGCTACGCCGAACTGCTGGCGTCATCGATATTCGACGCGATCGTTTGCGACTTCATCGTTCCCGCGCCTCTCATGCGCTGGAAGACGCCGCCGCCCACCATCCTCTTCACGCACAACGTGGAGGCCCAGATCTGGGAACGCCACTACAAAATAGCCTCCAATCCGTTGATGAAGACCGCCTGCTGGCTGGAAGCGCGCGCGCTGGCCCGCACCGAGCGCCGCTACGTGGAACTGGCGGATCAGGTCCTGACCGTTTCGGAGAACGACCGCGCCTTCTTCCTGCGTTATGTCGCGCCCGATCGCATTACGGCGATTCCGACGGGCGTGGATACGGAGTATTTCATGCCGCCGCCGGATCCGGAACAGGCGGACACAACGGTCTTCACGGGTAGCATGGACTGGATGCCCAACGAGGATGCGGTCGCCTATTTCGTCGCGCAGGTCCTGCCGCTGATCCGGAAGGAGATTCCCGGAGCCGCATTCTGGGCCGTCGGCCGCCGCCCGCCGGCGCGCATTCAGGCCCTGGCGTCGGACAGCGTAGTAGTCACCGGCGCGGTGGACGACATTCGCCCCTATCTCGGCAAAGCCGCCGTATGCGTCGTGCCGTTGCGCAGCGGTAGCGGCACCCGGATCAAGATCTTCGAAGCCATGGCCATGGGAAAGGCAGTGGTATCGACCAGCATGGGCGCCGAGGGCCTGCCCGTGCGGCGCGGCGTGAACATCGTGCTGGCCGACGATCCTGCCGATTTCGCCCGGCAGGTGGTGCAATTGCTACGCGATCCGCTGCGACGTGCGGAACTGGGCCGGGCCGCCCGGCAACTCGTCGAACGGGATTACAGTTGGTCCTCGGTCGCGGCCGCCTTCGACGAAATTCTGCGCGGGACTCACCAGCGGGCCGCTGCTTCGAACCTCTGAAACGCGCCTTTAGCCCGCCGTCATCGCGGCCGCGCCGCGCCGCATGTTCTCCAGCAAATCGTAGGTGGTGTGCACGTTGTGGCCTTTACCCGTGCCCAGGTGAATCGATGGCTTGTTGTCGCCGTGAAAGTCGGTGCCGCCGGTTTCGATCAGGTTATACTGTGCCGCCAGTTCCTTGTAGAGCGCGGTATCTTCCGGCGAGTGCTCGCTGTGGTAAACCTCGATGGCTTGCAGGCCGTTGTCGATCAATACCCGCAGCAGCTTTTCGAGCGACGCGCGGTCGCGCTCCGGAAGGCGCACAGGATGCGCCAGCGAGGGCATGCCGCCGCCATCGCGGATGCGCCGCACGCCTTCCACCAACTCCGGTTCGTCGCGCTCCACCGAGGCCGAGGCGTTGTCCGCCAGGTAGCGGTCAAAGGCTTCCTGGTTGGTCTTCACGTAGCCTTTCTTCAGCAGGATCTTGGCGAAGTGCGGGCGGCCGGTGAGATGTTTGCCGAGCACCTGCACTTCTTCAAGCGTGATATCGACGCCGAGTGAGTTGAGCTTGGCGATGAGCTTGCGGTTGCGCTCGCGGCGGCTCTCCTGGTGGCCCTTGATCCACTGGCGGAAGCCCGGCGAAGCCGGTTCCTGGAGGAAGTACCCCAGCAGATGCACGGAAGGTGGGCGCGAGCCATCCGGTGGGGGATCGGGACGCGTGCTCAGCTCGATGCCGCAAATCAGTTCCAGGCCGGCCTGGGCCGCCAATGGCGCGGCGGTATCGTAGCCATCCAGCGTATCGTGATCGGTGATTCCAAGGGCCTCCAGCCCCATCGCCTTGGCGTCGTGCACCAGTTGCGCGGGGGAGGCGGTGCCGTCGGAACGGTCGGTGTGTGTATGCAAGTCAATCATGGGTTTTCGAAAGGGCCTCGGAGGCGTGGTGGTTCTGGACGCGCGTGGTGATGCCTGCGTCCAGGCCGCTCAGGCCGCTGGCGGGGTGGCTCGGATGGGCCACCATGCGGACAATGATTTTCTGGTGGATGCGCTCGTATAACTCGAACGGCAATAGATCGCGCAGCTTGACCATCAGCTTGAGCTTGAATCCCACCATGTAATGCAGGCGGGGCTTGCGCACGGTCAGAATCCGGTGCACCACCCGGGCGATGTCTACGGCGGTGAACTTGTTGGCGGCCAGCAGCCTGTCCACTATGGCTTCATGCTGGCAGAACCAGAAGTAGTAAGGGCTGGCGGGATCCTGCGCGCGGCGGGCGCGATTGCGGTTGATGCCGAAATGCGGCGTGTAGATCAAGCCCGGCTCCAGCACGGAAACATGAACATTGAACAGGGCGCCTTCCTGGCGGAGGCATTCGCCCAGGCCCACTACGGCGAACTTGCCGGAGGAGTAACCGGCGATGCTCATCTCGCCCATGCGGCCGGCGGCGGAGGCGACGATGACGATGCGCCCGGAGCGCTGCGCGCGCATGTGGGGCAGCACCGCCTGGGTCACTTCCATGATGCCGAAGACGTTCACGTCGTAGAGCCGCCGGATCTCCTGCATGCTCAGGTCCTCGAAGAAGCCGCGCAGCCCCATGCCGGCGAAGTGCACGACCGCGTCGATGCGGCCGGCTTCCCGGACGATGGTATCCACGGCGCGGTCGATATCCGCCCGGCGGGTCACGTCCATGCGCAGCGGGGAAATGGCGACGCCGGCGCGGGCGGCTTGCGCGCGCAGCTCCGCCTCTTCGGCCTCGGTGAGCGCCGTTCCATAGACGCGAAAATCGCGGCCGGCCAGGAACAGCGAGGATGCCAGTCCCAGGCCGGAGCCCGCTCCGGTAATCAGAACTACGGGTGTCGAGTCCGTCATTGCGTCATACCGCGCGGCGCGCCGCCAGTTTCCGCTGAACGGCCTGCACGGCGCTCCGGTTCAAGCCATAAGGAAGAATCAAAAACAGCGCCACCAGCAGCAATGCCGCCGGGACCGCGCCGTACAAATAGCCCACATAAGGGATGGCGGCCGGCGGATGGCCGGGCGCGCCAAAGGAAGCGCCGTGCGACAGCTTCCGGAAAACGGCCAGCAGGCCGCCGGCGAGCAGCAGAGCGCCGCCAGCCGCGATTTTCTCGCCGAAATTCATCATGCCGAAATAGATGCCTTCACGGCGCAGGCCGGTGGCGAGTTCGTCGGTGTCTGCGACGTCGGCGATCATGGAAGCCGGGACCACCCAAACGGCGCTGGCGAAGATGCCGCCCACAACGTGCCCGACAATCAGCGGCAAGGGATGGCCGGAGCCGAAGGGGCGGCCGGTCCCGATCAGAAACGTCGCCATGAATAACAGGGCCGAGGAGGCCGCGGCGGCCAGGATGTACAGGGTGCGCTTCTCCGTGTACCGGGCCAGCGCCATCCACATGACCACGCCGCCGATGGCGCCTGCATAGAAGCAGGTTTGGATCAGGCTGAGAATCTCGCCGCGGCTGATGCGGGCATACCACGTGAAGTAGTGAATGGCCATGCTGAAGTTCAGCACCACTGCCAGGAAAAAGACCGTGGCCGAGAACCAGATCCCGCGGAACGCGCGGTTGCGCATCGCCGTGCGGAAGCCGGAAAAGAAGTGCGGGCCGGTGGCGCTCGCGCCGTTGCCCTGGGTGCGGTAGCGCAGCGTTCCGAAGGTGCCGATCAGCCCCGAAATCGTCATCAGGACGCCGAAAACCAGCCCCATTCGAGGGTAGCCGGCGTAATGCAGCTTGGGTTCGGAACCGTCCGCGGTAGCGGGAAAGAAGACCAGAAAAGAAAGCGCCGAAGCGCCCAGGGTGCCCAGCAGACCGAACAACGTGCGGATGGCCATGGTTTTGGTTCGGTCGTCGTAGTCGCGGCTCAGTTCGGCGCCCAGGCTGAGATAGGGAATCCGGTAAACCGCGCTGGCGGCGCGCAGGACAATGGCGCAGGCCATCAGCCAAACGAACAGCCCGGTGTGGCCCAGGTGGCGCGGCGGGCTGAAGACCAGGAAAAACGCCGGTCCCGTAATCAGCGCGCCGGGAAGCATGAACACGTGCCGCCGTCCCAGATGATGGCGGGTGCGGTCCGACAGGTGGCCAATGAACGGATCGAGCACGGCATCCAGCACCAGGCTGGAGGACAGCCCGATTCCCACCAGCGCCGGCGGCAGGCCCATCACGGAGTTGTAAAAAAACAGCATGAACAGGCCGGACAAGACCATCAGCACGGTGATGGGCATCTCGCCCACGCCGTAAAGCAGCTTGCTGTACAGCGGCAATGGACGCGGGTCCGCTGTCATCGGCGGCGGGGTGGAAATTGCGGGCATGCTCATGGCTCTTGCTGGCGGATCAGCGGCCGGTTTCCACCATGTCCTCCGTGCTTTCGAGGACGGGCTCGCGCAGGAATTGCAGGATGTGCTCGGTGAGCAACTCGGGTTGTTCCAGCGGGCCGAAATGCTCCCCGCCCGGCAGCAGCACCGGCTTGCAGTTGGGCAGCGCCCGGTGCAGAAAGTCGTACGAGCTGATGAAGTGCGAGTTGCGCCCATAGACCAGCAGCGTGGGCGTGCGGATGGCGCTCACCGCCTCCAGCGTCATGTCGCCCACCACTTCGTAGTCCTTCAGCAGCGTGGTATTGCGGATCAGGTGCAGCAGCGGCTCGCGGTTGCGCGGCAGGCCACGGGCCGGACCGTAGAACTTGGGGGTTTCCAGGCTGAGCTGCAACAGGTACTCGGCGTCGGTGCGCTTGTCTTCCGGAACGTGGATGCCGGTCTCCTCCAGCTTGGCCACCCAGGCGGACCAGCCGATCCAGTCCTTATCGTTGCGCAGATGCACCAGCGCGGCCAAGCCCGGTTCCAGCGCCAGCAGCTTGGAGACCCGCTGGGGGTGCAGCAGGCTGAAGTACATGCAGATGTCGGCGCCGAAGCTGTGGCCGATCAGGATAGGGCGCTCGATGCCCATCTCATCCAGGAAGCAGCGCAGATCCTCGGCCATGTCGGCCGCGGTGTAGCCGGCAGGCGGCACGTCGCTATAGCCGTGGCCGCGCAGATCGTAGGTGGTGACCCGGTATTCGCGGCGCAGGATGGGGGCCATGTAGAGATGCCACACCGCCAGGTTGCCCAGAAACCCGTGCAGCATCACGACGTCGGGCCCCATGCCGACCGTGATGTAATGCAGGTTCACCCCGTTAGCGCTTATCTTCGGCATCGGTCGCCAGGCAGCCCCTATTCGATATAACCCAACTCCCGCAGTCTCTCTAAAACTGTTTCCTCATCCTCCAGTTCCGCGACCGCGGGTGCTTCGGCCGGCCGGCTTCCTGGTGTGGAGGCCCCTGCCACTTTGCGAATGGGACGCTCCCGTAAGGCGGCTTCGAGATAAATCTCCGGCGGCACACGGCCCTGCAATTCCTCGGGCAGCGGCAGTCCCAGGCTATACAGCACCGTGGGAGCGACATCCAGGATCGACAGCTCGTCGACGATCGTACCGCGACGGATGGCCGGACCGCGTGCTCCGAAGACCCCCACGGCGCGGTGCGAACCGGACACCACCGGCCGCTTGGACACCGCATGGGGCGAAGGCAAAATGGACATCAGCCCGCCGTCGCGCAGGATCAGGGTCAAGTCCGGCGCGGCGTCGTGATGCGGCCCCTGGAACACTTCGTCGCGATTCCAGATCTCGCTCACCAAGGGCTCTCCAGTACGCAGATCGCGCACCTGGCGCAACTCTTCCGTCAGTTTCTGGCGGAACGCGGCATACTCGGAGGCGGGCACGCCGGGCGAGGTCCCGTCGCTCACCACGATGTAGATGCCGTTGCTGGTCGGCGTGGTGGCGAAGGCCCTGGTCTTGTTCCAATCCATCAGCCAGGTGTGCTTGGCGACCTGCCCGACGCCCAGCAGGGCGCCCTGGGTGTCGCGGGATTGCGCCGCGTCGGACCAGGCCAGGTATCCATTCTGTTCCAGCCACGTATTGATGTGCAGTACATCGTAGGTGGGACCGAAACCGTGATCGGATGCGATCAGCACGGTGGCCTCCGGTCCGGCCAGATCGCACATCTGCTTCAGCAGGTTGTCCACGCAGTTGAAGTAATTCAGGCACAGCTTGCGGATCTGGTGCTCCCACTCTTCGGTGAGCGGCCGGTCGTCCTCCGGACGGAGAAAGCGCCAGCACAGGTGCTGCAGCTTATCGACGCCGTCAAAGAGCACGGCGGTCAGCTCCGAGGGATCTTCCTCGGTAAGATGCCGCAGCACTTGAAACAGGTTCTGCTCGCGGCGCGCGTGCAGCTCGATCCACGGCGCCAGCTCCAGGTGATCGGAAATACCTTCGGTGGCTTTTTCCTCCAGTTTGATATCCATGGCCAATTCGCGCTGGTTGAAGCCCGGGATGGCCTTCAGTTTCTCGAACAACCCTTCCGGCCAGCAGGCCAGGCGCAACTGCTTCCACGGCACCCAGCCTGGCACAACATAACCGGAAATGTGCGGCGGAGGAAACATGGCCGGGAAATTCAGGGTAGTGGTGCGCAGTCCGCCGGCGGAGGCCAGCGACCAGATGGTTTCGCACTGCACATCGTTGGAGTTGAAGAAACGAATGTGCCGGCTGACGGGCGAATCCATGCGGAAGAAATCGAACACGCCGTGCTGGCCGGGTGTGCGGCCGGTCATTAGCGAAGTCCACGCGGGAGGAGTCAGCGGGGGGACGATGGTGCGCAACCCGGCGCGTGCGCCTTCCGCGAAAAACGACTTCAGGAAGGGCATGACCCCCTGGTCCATGAGGGGATCGAGGACGGAGAAAGTGGCGCCGTCGAGGCCGATGAGCAGCGTCCGGATGCTCATTGGATCCGCCTTGTGCCGCCGTTGGCGGCGGCCGGGCCGTCGAGGTGAGTATTCACGAAATCGCTCAGTTCATTGATCGACAAATCGCGCTGGTGCTGGCCGATCTCGGCCAGCAGTTCCGCGAAGGGCATCGGGGTCTGGTAATGTTCCTGGATGGCGGTGCACAGAACCACGGCGTCGAGAGATTCAAAACCCAGCTCCGTAAACAGCAGCGATTCCGGGCGGACTGGATCGGGATAATCCCAATCCTCGGTCAACTCGCCTAGTTTCTGCAGCAGGTAATCCAATATCTCCTGCCGGCTTGGCCTCATTCGGACTGCTCCCTGTTGATAGATGATCGCAGAAAACACAAAGTTGGATTCACGTGCCGTGTAAACACTTAAGGACTTGCCTTGCAGTAATGGATATTGCGCCAGCGCGGCGGCGCGCAATTCCACCTCAACCATGCCGGTGGCGGCCCGTACCCGGGTGATCTGAAAAGCCTGCAGGCCGGCGCTCAGGCCGCGCCCCAAAGCCTTGCCCACGGCTTCCTTGGCGCACCACATGCGCAGGGCCCATTCCCCGCGCAAATCCCATGGCAGACCCGCCAGCAATCCCCGCTCGGCGGGGCCGAAGGCGATGGGTTCGTAGTCCTCGCGGCGGCGGTTCAGGCTCTCCACATCCACCCCCACCGCGAGATCCGCATCGAGAGCCGCCAGCGCCACGGCGGTTCCGTCACAGTGCGCGATGGAAACCGCGGGCGATGCCCCGCCGGTCCACTGGCCGGCCACGCGCGGGCAACCGTAGGCATCTGGCACAATTTCGATGGCGGCCGCGGACAGCCGCAGATCCAGGTGCGTCTCGAGCAATCCGCGCACGGCCTCCTTGGCGGCGCAACGGCCCAGCAGCCACTCGCGACGGCGCTTCTCGACCCCGCGCATGTGCATCCAATGTGCCCGCTCGCCGGCGCTCAGAATTCGGTCGGCCAGCCGGTCCGGTTCGCAGGGGAAAGCGTCCAGACGGCAGCAGGCCGCGCGGGCGGATTCCGCCCATGGGATCAGGGGGCACGCCGCGGGCGAGGACTCCCGCATCACAGACCAATCGCAAAGCGCGCTGCCAATGGCATTCATAATCAAGCCGTGTGGATACTACTGGATAACGGTGGCCGAAACTTGGGCCCCCGCCTGTGGACGGTATTCTTTATCGTAATACTCGCGTACCCATTCGCGGTTTAGCTCTTCTCCCGAACGCAGGGTAATTTCCTGGCCGCAATTGGCGCATTTCATGCGGAAGCCCATCGAAGGCGCCATGCGGCCGCCGCACGCCTCGCACGCTCCGGGTGTGTAATGCGCCAGCCCCTGGATCATGCGGACCCAGGTGCCGACCTTCAGAAAATAGTGTTGCAGGTCCTTGATGGCCACTTCGCCCTCAAAAGCGCTGGCGTCCGTTTCGGGCATGCGGCACAACATCAGCCGCTTACCCGCGTCGGTCAGGTATCCCTCTTTTTCCAGGACGTTGGAACCGAAGACTTCCACCGCGGTTTCCAGGATGGATTTGTCGGGCAGGAAGATGTGGAACTGGGTCTCCGTCTCCATGGTGATTTCGATCAGGTCCAGCGACTCGGCGCCCAGGTCGGTCAGGTGCGTATCCATAGTGACTTGCGACGCGTCAATGCGCAGGCTCTTCGCCACGATTTGAACGAATTGATCGAAGACCTCCGATTCCGTCATGTCTGGCATAGGCTTCTCCTCTTATCCGGCCCAGGCGCGCACGGCCAGTACCGCATTCTGTCCGCCAAAAGCAAAAGCGTTGACCAGTGCCGCCCGGACTTGAGCGGCGCGGCTTTGATTGGGGACATAGTCGAGATCGCACAGCGGATCCGGCGACCGCAGATGCATGGTGGGCGGCACATGGCCCTTGGCGACGGCCATCACTGCGCAAATCAGGTTGCAGACGCCTGCCGCGGAAATCGTATGACCGATCTGGCCCTTGTTCGAGGATACCATCAAACGTTTGGCGTGGGGGCCGAAAACCCGCTTGATGGCAGTGGTCTCGATGGGGTCGTTTTTCGGCGTCGAAGTGCCATGCGCGGCGATGTAGTCCACATCCTCGGGCGCCAGGGAGGCCTGCTGCAAAGCGATCGACATGGCGCGCGCTTCCGCGCTCCCGTCCGGAGAGGGATCGGTCAAAGTGTAGGCATTCAGGCTGGAGCCGTATCCGGCCAGTTCGGCGTAGATGCGCGCGCCGCGCGCCTGTGCGCTCTCCAGAGTTTCCAGCAATACGGCGCCGCCGCCTTCCCCCATGACAAAGCCGTCGCGCTGCCTGTCGAAGGGACGGGAAGCGAGGTCCGGATCGGGATTCCGGCTCAGGGCTCCGAGCAGGCTGAACGCGAGAATGGGCAGCGGGCTGACCAGCGCCGCCGCGCCGCCCGCCAGCATGGCGCGCACCTTGCCCAGCCGCACCAGCCGGAACGCTTCGCCGATGGCGTGGGAGCTGGCGGCGCAGGCGGTATCCATGACGAAGGCTGGTCCGGCAAGCTTCAGCAGCTTGGCCGGCACGCTGGCAATCATGTCGCCCAGGCGGCGATAAAAGCTGTTCTCCGGCTGCCGGCCTTCGCGGGCGAAACGAGCCATATCCAGCGCCGGCATATCCGCCTTGCGGAACTGGAAATAGTGCTTCATCAAATACATGTCGAGGTAGTTGACGCTGGTCCCCACGGCGATGCCGGCATCCTCGGACGGCGCATCGGCAGCGCCTCCGGCGAGGCGCCATTGAGCGTCCGCCAGGGCCTCCCGCGCGGCGGGCAGAAACAGCCGCACCCCGCGGCGGCACCACGCCGCGGGAATGGATTGGGCGCCCGTCTCCCGCGGCACATGCTTGACCTCGGCCACTACCTTGGTGCTGTACTCCGCGGGGTCCCAGAAACTGAGCGGAGCGATGCCGCTATCGCCAGCCAGCAGGCGCGGCCAGCATGTGCGCAGATCCGGACCGAGCGATGTGCTCATGCCCATTCCGGTGATGACCACTCTGTGCATCGGCATTCAGCGTTCTGGAGGCCGGGAGATCTTGGAACTATCCGGCGGCGGCCAACTCCTCGCCTGGTCCCTTCACGATCTCGGCGGTGTCCGTCAGCAGGAACCCTTCGCCAATGAGGTATTCCATGATGCGTTCGGCGTTTTCCTGCGGCGTCTCTTTGCCCGTAAAAAGAGTGATCTCCGGATTCGAAGGCGGTTCGTAAGGATCGTCCACGCCGGTGAAGCCCTTGATCACTCCGGCGCGGGCCTTTCCGTAAAAGCCCTTGACGTCCCGCTGCTCGCAAATCTCGACCGGGGTGTCCACAAAGGTTTCGATGAAAGCTCCGTTGCGCATCATGGCGCGAACCCGGTTGCGCGTTTCGCGGTAGGGGCTGACCGCGGCGCAGATCACCGCGCCGTGATGGCGCACGATTTCCGATGCCACGTAGCCGATGCGCAGGATATTAATATCGCGATCCTCGCGGGAGAAGCCCAAGCCCTTGGACAGGTGCGTGCGCACCACGTCGCCGTCCAGGATGGTCACCTGCCGGCCGTGCTCCATCAGCATCACCGTGAGGATATCGGCGATGGTGCTCTTGCCGGCGCTGGGCAGGCCGGTAAACCAGATGCAGAAACCCTGCTTGTTGCGCGCGGGGTACGCCGAACTGAGGATCTCGGCGGTTTCCTTGCGCGTGAACCACGAGGGCAACAGGCGGCCCTTGGTCAGGTAATTATCGCGAACCTGGGTGCCTGAAATGGAGAAGACTTTACGGTTGGCCGGGACCGCCGTGATCTGCTCGTAACGGTCTTCGTCCGCCAGGTAGACCATCTCTTCGTAGGGGAGGCATTTCACGCCGATTTCCTCGCCGTGCCGCGTGAGCAGCTCCCGGGCCGCGGCCGGATTGTAAAATGCTTTGCCCTTGGAATTCTTGCCGGGACCGGCGTGATCGCGCCCCACGATCAGATGGTTGCATCCGAAGTTGCGGCGGATAATGGCATGCCAGATGGCCTCCCGCGGTCCCGCCATCCGCATGGCCAGCGGTAGCAGGCTCAGCAACGTCGCGTCAGGCTCGTAGTAATTCTCGACCAGCGCTTTATAAATGCGCACCCGCGTGTAGTGATCCACATCGCCGGGCTTGGTCATGCCGACCACCGGATTGAGCAGCAGGTTGGCGCCGGATTCCTGGGCGGCGCGCTTGGTGAGTTCCTCGTGCGCGCGGTGCATGGGATTGCGCGTCTGGAACGCCACTACGTTGGGATTCCCCATCTGCGAAAGCAATTCGCGCACAGCCGCGGGCGTGCGCCGCAATTCCGGAAAATCGAAGTGCTGCGGCATTTCCAATACTTTCAGCGGGCCGCTGAGGCGATATTTTCCCCAGGAGAGCATCTCCCGGTAGGTGGGATGTTCCTCGTCGGCGCATCCCAGGCCCTTGGCCGCCTCTTCGTGCGCATCGGCTTCATAGATCTCGTCCACGCGCATCCAGGCGATCAGGTTGTTGTTGGCGTTGCGCAGCGCGATCTCCTGCCCCTCCCGAATGTTGTCCAGCGTGGCAACCGGCAGGGTGATGGGGATCGACCAGATCAACCCGCTGGCCAGCCGCATGTTGTTCAACACGCCGTCATAATCGGCCTTGCTCATGAAGCGGTCCAGGGGCGAGAATCCGCCGGTGGCCAGCAATTCCAGGTCGCACAAGCTGCGCGGCGTGAGCTGCAGCGTGGGCCCTTCTCCAGCGCGGCGCGCCCACTCCTCGCGCTCGCCGCCGGTGACCAGAAGATCAACCAACTTGCCGCCGTAAGGCGGATTTAATTCGACTCTATTTTTGGATTTCATGTTTCTCCGAAATTACCCAGTCTCACGACGAACGAGGGCGCAGTGCAGGTGGCGCGGCCGGTGAGGCCGAATGAAGCCCGAACGTAAAGCTTGGCCGGATCCGCAACCCCGGAACATACCAGCTACCCCTTCAGGTTCCCGCTACATCCCCTCGAATGCCCTCTCCGGGACCTGAATTTCTACGCAGCCAAGAGTTTAGGATACCCTGCCGGCACGGGCTGGAACAGCTTTACTAGTACCACTTCTCTAACTTACGTTACCACTATTAACAACTCCGATGGACCCGGAAAGCGCGTTTCTTAACTAATTCTTCACAGCCGGGCCGCGCTGCGGCTGCGCGAAAGCAGGCTGCAGCCCTGCATGGATTCCGGCGTCTCCGAACCCGCCAGGTCCAGCAAGGTGGGAGCGATATCCAACAAATGCATCCCTTCCAACTCGCCCCTCAGCGGTAGATTGGGAGCCGACAGCAAAAAGCTGCCAAACTGCGCGTGATTGCAATCGTCCGGGCCGGTATCGTTTTCCTGCAAATAAAGCGAGTCATACCCCACGCCGCCAATCGAGCGCCAGTACAGCGCTCCAAAGTGCACGATAAGATCGGGCGGTACATTGCGCAGGTTTCTGTAAAGATCGCGCGGCTGGAAAACCAGCGATCCCATGGGTTCACCGCGATCGTCGCGTAGTGAGTGGAAACGCCCCGTCATTTCCTGAATTAAACTGTCATATTCGGATTCCGGCACCGTACCGTTCGGCTCACGTCCCTGTACGTTGAAGAAAACACGGGCGTAATAGCCGCCTTCGCTCCATACCCGGGTACGCTCCCAATCTACCAGGGACGGTGAAAACGGTGTCGGCCTGGTGACCGGCTCCTTTAAGACCAGCAAGCCCTCGCGCCGCAGCCATTCGTTGACGCAAAAGCCGCCCTCCAGGCGCTGGGCGCCGTGGTCGGAGACTACCAGGATGTTGGTGTCCTCATCGAGCAATTCCAGCAGCGTGCCGATCTCCTGATCCACATACGCATAGTAGTCTCTGATCAGGTCTTCGTACGGGTTGCCCGGAACGTATTGACGGTGTTGGGGATCGTGGTATTTCCAGAATCCGTGGTGCACCCGGTCGACGCCGATTTCGACAAACTGGAAGTAGTCCCATTCCAAGGTGGCCATCAGGTACCGAATCACCTCGAAATGCTTCTTGGTCATGTCGTAAATCTGGTCCCGGAGCCAATCCTTGTTGTCGGTCCGGAAGCCCTTGACATCCACCGGGTACTCCCCTACCAGGCGGTCGATTTCCTGTCTGACGCTGGTGGGATAAGTGTAATCGTGCGTCTTGGTGTCCGGCGTCATGAAGCATCCCACATTGACGCCGTGCACGCGCCGGGGGGGATAGCTGGGCGGCACGCCGACCACCGCCACGTTCTGGCCTTGCGCCCCCAGGACGTCCCAAATCGCCGTCTGTTGGATGGATGAGGAGTTAACTACGGACAGGCCGTGATAAGAGTAATCTTTGCGGTTTCGAAAACCGTACACGCCAAGGGATCCCGGATCCTGGCTGGTGGACATGCACATCCACGCGGGAACCGTGATCGGCGGGATGACGCTCTCCAGACGGCCGTAACAGCCGCGCTCCATCAGCGCCCGGATATGACCCAAGCCCGGGTGGTGAAAGAGGATTTCGGGAGCCGCACAGTCCAGCCCAATGACCAGAGTCTTCACGTCAACGCCTTCTCTAAGAACCGTTTAGGATTTTGTCCCGCGCCCACTTGCAGAAAGCCGGGCTAGCCGACTTTGCTATCTAGGCATCAGACCACGACCAGCCCCCCGGAGTCAAGTTTTCCAGCGGATACGAGGGGATGCGGGAGTACTCGGGACGTTCTAGTTTAAGTTCCAATCGGGCGTTGTTCTTTATGCTTCCTTTACTGCTCGGACCGGCGCCGGATGGCACAAGGGTATAATGATCGGCGGTAGGAAGCTAAGATGCTGACCGCTATCCAGGTGCGGATACTAAAGACGCTCTCTCCCGGGCCTCCGGATTGCTGCAGCGGAAGCGTCTACCAGGGCCGCTCGAAGCTCGCGGTTCTGCTGGGGGAGCGGGTCTTCGCCGATATCGCCGGGAAAGTCGTGATCGACTTCGGCTGCGGAGAAGGCGCCGAAGCCATGGAATTGGCCGCAAGAGGTGCCAGCCGCGTGATCGGCATTGATATTCGTGAGGAGCTTTTGCAGGCCGCCAGGCGGGCAGCTTCCAATGCGGGCATGCAAGATAAGTGCCTGTTCATGGCGTCCACCACGGAGCTTGCGGACGCCATCGTTTCTCTGGACAGTTTTGAGCACTTTGCCGACCCCGCCGAAATCCTGCGGGTCATGGATAGGCTGTTGAAGCCGGCCGGTGAGGTGCTCGTCAGTTTCGGGCCAACCTGGTATCACCCCTTGGGCGGGCATCTGTTCTCCGTCTTTCCCTGGGCCCACCTGATATTCAGCGAAAAGGCCCTGATCGCCTGGCGGTCTGCTTTCAAGACGGATGGCGCCACCCGGTTCGGCGAGGTGGCTGGGGGGCTGAACCAGATGACCATCGCGCGATTCGAGAAACTGGTAGCGGCCAGCCCCCTGAAGTTCGCCAGCCTCGAGTTGGCGCCCATCCGCGGGCTTCGCCCTTTTCACAATCGCTGGGCGCGCGAGTTCACCACGGCCATCGTGCGTTGCCGCCTGGTCAAGCGGACGTAACCCGCGCGCTGGGCGCAATCAGGGCACAACCTGTAAGGGCACAACCGCTACGGCGGGCGTGGCCTGTGGGTTCAGGACCGCATTATTCGCATCGCGGTACTGGATCTTGTAGTACAAGACCCTCTGGGAGATCGCCGGCACGGTGATCATGCACCCCGTGGCGCACGGCGTACCGCTTGGATTCTCCGAGGCGAAGTAGAACGGCGAATTGCCGGGTGGAATGGCGCTGCCGGCAGCGACGCACGCATCGTTCCGCGTGGTGCAGTTCAGCGCTTGCGGTGCTCCATACTCCTGGTAGCCGAACTGGACCACCGCGTTGTTCACCGCCATGCCCGGCGGCGGATCGACCGCAATGGATATGGGCGCCGGGCCGCCGCGCGCCGGCGAATCCAACGCGTACGGCGGCACCTTGGCCATCCACATTTCCTGGCTTTGATATTCCGGAAACTCCATGCGGAAAAGCAGCCAGGAATTGTCCGGCAGCAGACGGTTGTTTTCAAAGCCGGTGACCATCCGCAGCCGGGAAGTGGCCGTCACCAGAGTCCGCGTGTATGCCCCGTAATAATCGTTGTGGTCCAACGTGAATTGCCGGATGGCGTCCGCCGCCGCGCCGATATTGCCCACGCACATGTCATTGCCCACACCCAGCGGCGTGCCACCGTGAATGCCGGACCCGGCGCAGGTGGTGGAGACTACCCCGGGACAGTTCATGTAAACCTGCCCGACGGTGCTGCCCGGGGCACATTCACCCCCGTTGCGCACAATGCAGTAAGTGTACGAGCCGGGAGGGCCGCTGGAGATGCTGGAGGACGGCCCGCTGATGTCCGCCACGGGATGAGATCCGCAACTTGCCGCGGTCGCCATGAGCTTGCGGTTAATGGCCACAATCCCGTTCGGCGTGCCGCCGTATCCAAATGGATCGTCTGCATCGATGACCGATGTGGGAGTCGCGACGTAAAGTTGCCCCGTTACCAGGCTGAAGGCCGGCTCGTTCTGCCCACCTTGCACCGGGTCGTTATCGAATGCCCGCATGGATTCGGCTGGGGAAGCGTTGGCGCCGGCTCCGTTGGAATGACTGCCCGTATCGAATCCCCAAGGGTGACCGAACACACACGTGGACGGGGGCCCGTTGCAAAATGGCGGGTTTGCACTGGTGTAGTACACGCCGGCGGCGGCGGATGGCGTCTGATTCGCAAAGGGCAGACTGATAATGCCGGGGACTGACCCCACGGTGCACTGGTAATCGGTCGGCCACCCCCAAATAGGCTGCCCCCACTGCGGCACGTTCATGGCTACCGATCCGCCGCCGCCTTCCCATTCGCCGTGACCCATGGTTTCGTTCGTATCCTGGAGCATGCAGCTTCCATGCGGGTCAGGCGAGCCGCCGCATCCCGCGGTCGGGTTCCAGTACGTGGTCAGCGCATCGGTCTGTGCCGTGTTTCCCGGCGGCAACGCCCATTCGATGCTCTGCCACCACAGCGTGAGCGGTCCCGAAGCGATGGCCACCTGCGTGGCATACGCGTTTCGTTGAAAAACCCACGCGCCGTTGACTCCACCGTAGTTCTTGACCTTAAGCGTCATCAGTTCCTGGTTGCCCGGAATGAACCATTTACAGCTACCAGCGCTGCTCGCCGCCACGCAGGCCGTATCCCCTATCTGTGTGGTGCGCATTTCTCCGGGCGCGCCCGTGAACTGGAACTGAGGCGAAGCGTAGTAAGGCTCGTAGCCCGTACTGCCCCCGCTGGTGTGGCTGTTGATGTTCAGCAAAATGCACTGGTTGCCGCTGGGCAGCCCGAACGTCGAGCAATCCGCGCTGGATGCGGGCACGCTGTTGCTGGCCGTATTGACCGGCGCGTTGGCGTGCATGTTCATGGCAATCCATCCGGTCTCCCCGGTTTGGACCACGGCATGCAAACTTCGGCCGGTCATGGCCGTCTGCGACGGGGAAACCGGGCCGTTGGGCGTGTTGAAGGTATTCACCGCGCCGACAATCCGCGGACCTCCAGCCTGTCCCGCGTGTGCGGGATTGCCGTCTCCCGCAGAAAACGCCATAATCCAAGCCGGGCTGTCCCCTCCCACCGAAAAACAGGCTACATACAAAATCCCCAGCGACTCGCCGTAACCCATGCAGTTCCACCCGTTCGGCCCGGTGCTGAACTTCGAGGCGCTGAAGGTCGGGTCGAACGCGGCCATCTGTTGCGCTACGGTCATGCTCAAACTCTGCGGCGTCATATTCGTGAACGTCAGCCCATTGTTGTAAGTCACCGAATACGCCGTCGTACCGGCCACGCTGGCATTGCCGATTTCGGACCCGTTCGCATAAGGCGCGGCCGGAGCGGCGATCGAGGGCGGGTTGAACACGCCTTGAATGATTAGCGGACCCCCGCCGGCCGGATCCGTCGTCACGCCATAAAACGTCAGAACATTCTGCGTCTGGTCGATGTTCGCCGACTCGCCTCCGGGAAACGATCCGATCCCCTTCCATGCATTGGTGGAAAGATTTCCCGTCGCCCCCGTGTAAGAACTGGCATAGCCGTAGTAAACATTAGCGCCGGTGGACGGATTGATCCAATAGAGCCCGCCGTACAGGCAGAAATACCCGCCCTGCACCAGCTTGTTGAAGCAGCCGGGTCCCGCTCCATTGTCCGGGTACGGGTCGCCATAAGACTCGATAACCGACATGTTCGCGCCCGTCAGGGTCGCCATGCTTCCGTCGGTGGGCGCCTGGTCGCGCCATACCATCACCGCGAAATTCAGTTCGCACCAATACACCGTTCCGCCGGGCGGCGCAGGCGTCACGGTCATGTGAAGACCGTCCGCGAAACCGGTAATCGTATACTCCGAGGAGGTCGTAGTGGGCCACGCGCAAGCGTCATTCGCGGTCGAGATCCGTATGCGGCCGTTTCCGCCCTGCACCCAGTACAGGCTCCAGTAATTCGAGCCGCTCGTCCATGTAACCGTGTTGCCGGATGCCGTGCCCTGCCCCGAATTCGGCGATGACTCCTGGGCGTTGAACCGCGGATAAGTATCCAGCAACCATGGAATCGTGCCGAATGCCGAAGAGTTCGCCTGCCCGGCGCTCTGCTGGCTGCTGCTCTGCCCCATCGTCACCTGCTGTTTGGAACTGGCGCAGGACGCGCCGCCGTTCAACGACAGGCACACGTCGAGCACCCGGAACGCGCTGTTGCTCGAATTCACGGCGCCGGTCAAATTCACCGCAAGCTGATCGAGCGTCCACATGTTGTTGTACCCGTTCCCGCCGTACCCCCCGTTCCAGGCGTTCCCTCCGCTCAAGGGCGGCCGAAGGACCAGCGGCGCGGTACTGTTGCCAATCGTGGTGCTGCCGGAACCGCCCGACACGATCGAGCCGCAGGGATTGGTCCAGGCGTGCCCGCTGTCACAGGGATTATATCCCTGGTTGTACGCGGTGGCGAATACCGCCGCGTTGTTCCACGGAACTGTGCTGTAAATGGAGTAATTCGTACTGCGTACACCCAGACGTTCCAACAGTACGCCGGTCAGCGGATCGTGAAATGACTCCGCTGCGGTTCCCCCAATGGTCTCGGGCCAGGGCTGTTCGCCGGGACGGGAAGCGTCCATAAGCCACGGATCGCCGTAGGTGTTTCCCAAAGGTATGTTCCCGGTCTGGAACGTGAAGCTGGCTGTTCCTCCTAAGTCGTCGGTCAACTGGCCGTAATATACGGAATTGGCTTGCAGCGAGCGCGAGAAATGTCGAGCGCCGGAATAAGTGCCAGCCGTGGCAAGCTGCGCGGTCCGTTGCCCGATTACCACCGTCCGCGCCCGCCCCCGGATGACTGTGCTCGGCCGCGTCAGATCGACGTTGGAGCCGCTGAAAGTGTTGGGATCTACGTCGTATTCGAGCGGCGTCAGGCTGGAGTTCAGGCTCACCTGAATCGTCACGGGGCCTGTATCCGGCGCGGTGTAGGAAATGACCGCCTGTGTGCTGGTCGTCACTACCGGACGCACATTACTGATAGCGGCCAGGCAGGACCAAGCCGAAAGAACAGTCAGTGCTATGGTCTTCATCGAGTAAGCCCCTGTATCTTCATTCCCCACCAATCGACCCACAGCAGATTGGAACCTGAACTGGCGGTTGATTGCACAAGGAACAGCGGCGATAGATTGACGGACGGCGCGGTTGTGATGCTGCCCGGGCTGGCGCCGTTGATCTGAAATTGGATCGTGCCAGGCGTCGTGGAATAAATACGCATGTGGTACCACTTATTGTACGTCACCGCTATACCGCTGTCGACGCAGGTTTTAACCCCCGCCACGATGACTTCGTAGACCCAGTCCGTGGTGCTGTCGTTGGAGGCGCAGCCGCCGCCCGCCGGATCGTAGCGCACGGCGACCTCGTTTCCGCCGGCCGAATGGTACGCGGAGTTGCTGTCGGCGAATCCGGCCAGGTAACGCGCGGTCCCGGTTCCGTTCGGATCCGTTTGGACGATCGCTTGCGCGTCCCAGGAGGTCCACGCCCCGGTGGCGCCCAGATTGAACTCGTACGCGGCCCCTTCGTAGGCATCCGCCAGCGAAAGTACGCAGCCGTTGCCGGTGGTTGCGCCGCCTCCGATCGAGAAGATTCCGGGATGATTCGCCTGGCCCGGCCCGTCGCTATTGCCGCAACTGCTTCCGAGAGTGCTCGTCGCCCAGCCCAACTGCCCGATCTGTCCGCCGCTGCTCCGGTTGGGTAGAAAGTCGTCGACTGCGTTCATGACGGTCGAATCGAGCGGCGTAAAATCCACCGTGCCGGACGTGTTACTCAGGTTGTTGCGGAAGATATAACTGCTGCCGCCGCTCCCGCCGCAGCTCCACGTGCCGTTGATGGACATGGCCATGGCCCCGGATCCGCCCGCCCCGCAAGCGGTGGTCTGGGTACAGTCGGAGCAATACAGAATGGCGCCGTTCGATGCGGAGCCCAGCCCGGCGAATGTGGTGCTGCCCATCCGCGCTGAACTGCTCAGCGTCAGGTTGCTCGCCGAGAGATTGCCGGTCTGGCTGCTGTCGTTGACGACCGCCATGACCGCATTGCTTTGTGGAAATTGCGGCGACCAGCCTGCCACGTGCACTGTTTGCACCGGCAAGGCGACATAGCGGTTGGAGGCGGCGCCGCCAAAATCGAAAAAGACGAAATCGGCCTGGCCGGGGCTGCCGTTGAACATCGTGCCCGGCACGGCGTTCGCAGAGTTGGCGAAAATGGTGCTCGGCCCGACCTCGCGCGCGAAATCGATCTGATAGCCGCTGTTGTTGAACATCTGCAACGTGAAGTTTCCAGAGCCCCCGTTCAGCCGCAGCCCCGCCGTGGTGGTATTGACCACGTTCCCCGAAATGATCTGGCTGGGCGCCCGCACCTCGATGCCCGTGGGACCGGATAGCTCCACCGCCGAAAGATTGTGACTGCCGGCGCCGCTGTCGATCAGCATGCCCCAGCCGGTGGCCGTGGTCGCCATCACTTGACTGCCGTCCAGCGAACTGTTGCTGTAGATGCCTCCCAGCGCATTTAGGAACGAATTGATATTCGACAGGTGCCCGTTGCCGTTGTAGGTTCCGGAGGTCTGCACCTGCATCCCCCAGCCCCCGTTTTGATAAAGCACCACATCGTTGAAGTCCGAATCGTGCGGTCCGCGGAAGGTCCAGCCGTTACCGTTATTGAAAGCGGAGCGGATCCCCGTGAAGAATCCCTCCAGGTCGTTGAACGGCGTCGCGAAAGTCGAATCCACTCCCCACTCGGTATAAATCCCGTCCGCGTAGGCGTTCCGCACCGTCACGTCGGTCATCACCAGGCCATGCCCGTATAGCCGGATGCCGTAACTTGCGCCCGTCTGATTGGCCTTGTTGCCGTCGATCGTGCACCCGCGGATCTCTCCACGAAAGAGCCCGTATGCGCTGTTCCTGCCGGTCAACGACGCGAAATTCGTCTGCGAGATGACGTCTGTGTTCGCCCCGTTCTTCAGCATCAGCGTGGTCTGGCCGCCGCCCGCGCACTCCATCTTGCCGGTCCCGCTCTGGTCGGTAACGGAATCCGTGAATCGTATGCCTCCGACCGTGTGCTGCCCGGCGCCGAAATAGATCTTCTGGCCCTTGGCCAGCGTGATCACGCTGTTGACGACGTACGTGCCGCTGTCGGCCCGGACCTCGCCGGCGCCCGACGCCAGGGCGGCCGCGAACGCCGCCGAGTCGTCGGTTGCCCCGTCGCCCTTGGCCCCGAAATCCTTAACATGAACCACGTCCTGTAACTTGGACGTGACCGTGCGCACCACCGCGCCCGCGCCGCTCTGCAGGAACGTGCCGGTCCCCGCCTGCTGGGTCCATGTATTGGCGGCCGTGCATAGATACTTGTTCTGCCCGGGGGTGGCGTCCGTGGCAAAGTACTCGGCGCCTTGCGTGCAGGTGGCCGGCAGTTGTGCGATTGTCCCGCGCTTGGCCGGCAGTGTGTATGCGGCGCCGGATGCGTCCCAGGGGCCGATCTGCGTGCGGCCCCCATTGACGACCGTCTGCCCGGTCAGGAGCGCCTGCGTTCCCAAAAGCGCGGCTGAAAGCGGATAGCGCATAGCGGATAGCTTCATGGTTAGTAATTCCTTACAATCGTCGCCCGGTAAGTAGAGCTGGGCGGATCTACTGCCAGTCCCGACAAGTTACACAGCCGGATCGTGACCGTGTTGGCGCTGCTCACCAGCATCACGCCGAATACTCCCGCCGGCAGCGTTGGCCAGCCTGGCGCGACCGCGTCGCCGGGATTGGCGCCGCTCACCGTAAGGGTCTGGTCGGCGGCGCAGGTCCCGCTGTTGATGCTCGGAAAGTTCAGGGTTGCCGTGTTCATCAGATAGGTGGGAATCACACCAGTATCCACTGCCAGCGTGCTTTGCCCGGGAGCCTCGGTGATCACGAGTCCCTGCCCGCCGGCCAGCGTCTTCGTACTCAGGAAAGCCCGCTGGTCGCGGCCTCCGGTGCTGTCCCACGTCCCGCTGGTCGCCGTCCAAGTGTAAATGGGCAGCACGTTTGGCGGGAATGAAGTGATGCCGCCCTGCTGGGTGCAGCCCGCCGAACAGGCTACCGTCAGGTTGTGGCCCACAACGAGCGAGCCGGAGCTGTTGATGTAGAAGTATGCCGTACCCGTGCCGCTTCCGCTGATGGTGGCGGTCGCGCTATTGATGATGCTGTAAACCTGGTACCCGAATCGCACGTTGCAGGGCGACGTCGTGGCGCAGCCCGCGCCAATCGTCAGCACCGTCGAAGATGTTCGGGTCGCCGCCAGGTCGCCGAGTTGATCTGCCATGCTCGCCCCGCCGCCTCCGCTGCCCGAGACCGCCGTGGGCTGCCAGGCGCCAGCGCCTGAGTTCCACACCAGGGCTTGCCCGTTGCTGGGTAACGCGCTGGATACCGGTTGGCCTTGAATCGCCCTTACCGTGGCCGTGGCGAGTGTCCCTGTGAGGTCGCCCCCCGCCGCGGGAAGCTGGCTGGATATGACAGTGCCGGAAATCTGCCCGAAGCTGTAGTCGCCCGTCTGCGCCGCGACCGTGCCGGTCCTGCCGAATACGCTGCTGACCGCCCCGCTGCCCGATGCCGTGCCCGGTTGCCACGCGGTCGCCGCGGAGTTCCACACCAGCGCCTGGCCATTGGAAGGAGCCGTGTTCGACACCGCCCTGTTTTGAATGCCGGTTACCGTGGCGGCTGTCAGGTTGCCGCTCAAATCGCCGCCCGCGTTGGGAAACTGGCTGGAACCGATCATGCCCGATATCTGCCCGAAGCTGTAGTCGCCCGTCTGCGCCGTGACCGTGCCGGTCCTGCCGAATACGCTGCTGACCGCCCCGCTGCCCGATACCGTGCCCGGCTGCCACGCGGCCGCCGCGGAGTTCCACACCAGCGCCTGGCCATTCGCCGGTGCGGTAGCGGCTACCACCCTGTTCTGAAGTCCCGTGACCGTGGCCGCCGTCAGCGTGCCGCTCACGTCGCCGGCCGCCGCTGGCAGTTGACTCGAGCCGATCGTGCCGGCGATCTGTCCGAAGCTGTAATCGCCCCCTTGCGACATCACCGCCCAGCTCCGCCCGAACACGCTGGTCACGGACCCGCCGCCCCCTGCCGACGCAGTCCCCGCCCCGTTCACCACGCAGTACCCGCTCTGCGGCGTGCTGAAATTGACCGTGACGTCGTAACTCGAAGGATTGATCCGGATGGTGTCCGGTTCCACGCTCTGCGGCGGCGTGGAATTGTCGTAGCAAGTCACGATCAGATTGGCCGTGCCGAACTGGTGTACCGTCCCCGGAATCGTGATATTGCTCTGCGCCGTGAACGTATACGCGGAGTTCCCGGCTTGCCCCGGCGCCGGTTGCCATTGGTTCGCGGCGGAGTTCCATTGAAGCACCTGACCGTTGGCGGGCGGCGCGCCGCTGACGGTCCGCCCTTGCAGCCGGTTGACCGTCAGCCCTGCCGGAGCGCCGGATACGTCGCCGCCCAGCGCCAGCCACTCGATGCTGCTCCCGTTGCTCGACAGCACTTCGTTGGTAGTGCCTGCGTTCACCGACAGGCTGTTGCCTTCCACCGCCCATGTGTCGGCCGGGTTGCACGCGTACACATTGCTCCCCGCGGGTGCGCTGGTCAGAAAAAAGAACTGTCCCACCGTGCAGGTGGATGGCAGGCTGGGTCCCGTTTGCATGGGTTTCGTGGAGCCGGCCGCCGAGAAATCCACGCTCTTGCTCTGCGTGCGCAAATCGATTGCGGTTTGACCTTCTCCCGTGCCGGCACACACAGTCCACAGGAAGAGGCCCGTTGCAAATTGCCGTTTGGTCATTGGTTCGCGAGGCCTCTAGCGGGCTGGAAGCCGTACTGCGGCTCGACAGGACGAGGCCACTCCTGACTCAACTGCAACACGCGGATGTGCTGAAAATAGTTGGGGATGTTCCGGAAGTTATAGAAAAACCGTCGCCAAAAAAATTGCCCGGGGCCGTGACCCGCTAGTTTACGGCCAGCTCGGCCGTCAGCGCCTGCCGCCGGTATTCGAGATCCTGGTTGGATTCCGCCCGCTCGTCCAGGGAGTTGCCCAGGCTGGACAGCAGGTACAACAAAAATAAACCCCGCGCGCCGGGCGTCGCCGTCAGATCGAACTTCGTTCGCCAGCCCTTCTTCAGCCGGCTGGCCACCTGCACGCTGAAGTGGAACGCGTCCCATCCCAGCGGCGTGCCCGGTTCGCAGGACTCCCAGTCGAATACCGACAACCGTCCATCCCGCGTCCGCGTGTTCCACGGGGCAAAGTCGCCATGCCAGAAGCCGCACGGGACCGTGATATGCTCCAGGTCGCGGCGGGCGGCCGCCAGCGCCGTCGCGCCTAACTCCTGCCAGCGCCAGTCGCAGCGCCACGTCACCGCCTGCCAGCGCGCGCCTACCTCCTCCACCACCTGCGCCCCGGGCTTGTCCACCCGCCGGATGCCCGCCAGCTTCTCCAGAAACTCCGCGTGCATGCCGGATAACTCCACCGGGCCAGGCCGGCCCTTCAGCATCGACTGGAACAGCAGGTAGCTGTCTTGCCACTCGCCGGCATACAGTACGCATGGCACTTGCGGCCGCAGCACCGACAGATCCTCGAGGATGCGAGCCTCATGCCGGACGCGCTCGCCCGCCGGCTTGGTCAGCCCCAGCTTGATATAGCCCAGCGTCTCGCCTTCCGGCCGCATCACCTGAACCGTCAGTTTCCGGTACTTGCCTGGCGGACTCAACAGGATCGCGAAGGCCGGGTTGCGCTCGCTGGTTACGTTGGTGACCAGAGCTTTCAGCCCCAGCGGTTCTCCCACGTAAAGCGAATGCATCGCCCAGCCGCTCCAGCCGGTCTTCACGATCTGTGCCAGCAGGCTCTTGCGCACCCGCTCACCCAGCGCATAGGGCGTGTAGACCCGGAATCCCTCCAGCGTGGTGCGGCTATCCCCAAGGGGAAGCAGACAGCGTGGCTCCTGGCGCGATGGCAGCACTGCGAAACGATGGCGCATCGGATCGCCCTGCGCGGTCCGGCGCCCCGCGAATCGTTCCAGAGCGGCTTCCAGTGCTTCAACCATCATTCGCCTAATTACAATTTACAATTATTTCAGGTAGGCGCTGCCCTAAGTCAACTCCTCCACTCCCGGAATCCTTCTTAGGAGTTTTCTGGGGATGTTTCGCTAAGTGCTATGATTCTTTGTCGCTTATCGACGGTATACTGGCGAATAAGACGCCGGAATACTGGTGCAGCTCCAGCCGGCGTAAGATTCTTTTGCGGTGGATCTAAGGCAGAATGGTGCAACTCTGTGCAAGCCAGCCGATGCTCTCCGCCGGCAGCTACCAACAGGCATTTGACAATGCGCGTACCGGCCTGCTCCTGCTGGACCGGACCACCGGCCGCGTTCTCGCAGTCAACGCCGCGTTCTTGCGGATGGCGGCGCGTGCCCGCGATGAACTGCTCGGCCGTAGCTTCTGGGAACCCCCGCTGATTGCCGACGCGGAGGCGGGCGCCGAAATCCATCGCCACTTGCTGGCCGACGGAGTTGTCGAGTGCGCCGAGGTGCCGCTTCAAACCGCTGGCGGGCACTGGCTCGTGATCGAGGTCAGGGGTAGCCCTTCCGGCAGTGTGGTCCAGGTGGAGGTGCTCGACGTCACCGCGCGGGAACGGGCGCGCCTCGCCGGGCGATTGGAGGCGCTTCGTTCGCAGGCCGGCCGGACCGCGGTTGAGTTCGCCAACTTGCATCGAACCCTCCGGATCATGGGTGAACTGCTGTTGGCCAGTGCCGGCCGCGGCAAGCCCCTGCTGCGGGAACTGGAAGAAATCCGGCAGGCCAGTGAACGCGCCACCGCCATCGCCGGACAGTTGCGTGCGTTCAGCGGCGGGAGCGTGTTCTCCTCCCGGCCTGTCGTCCTCAATGAGGTCGTTGAGGCCACTCTCCCCCGCCTGCGCAGCCTGTTCGGACGGGACATCGAAGTTGTGGCGGATTTGAGCCCGGATTTGGCGCCCGTCAAGGCTCACCCAGCCATCGTGCGCCAGATCATCTTGCGGCTGGCCGCCAATTCCCGTGAAGCCATGGTGCGCGGCGGCACATTCTGCCTGCGGACAAGCAATGCCTCGGCCGTGGAGCCGGGGCTGGGCAGCGGCCACGAACAGGGCGGTCCCTACGGCATGTTGGCCATCAGCGACAACGGGCCGGGCCTGGACGCACCGAGTTGGGAACATCTCTATGAGCCGTTTTTCAGCACCAAGGCACACCACGGCAACCTGGGCCTGGGTCTTGCCGCCGTGTATGGCGTCGTCCGGCAAATGGAAGGGCGATTGTGGGCCTACAGCCAGCCAGGCAATGGAGCCACCTTCCGCATCTATCTTCCTCGGCCCGTGGGTGAATTCCCCGCCCTGCCGGCCTCGCGGCCGGGCGGCGGTGCGCGCTCCGCTACGATTCTGCTGGTCGAGGCCGACGACGGGCTGCGCTCCGTCATGGTGAAGCTTTTGCAACGCCATGGCTATCCGGTGCTCGCCGCGCGCCAGCCGCGGGAAGCTTTGCGCATCGCGGAGGCGCACGCCCCGCCCGACCTGCTAATCGCCGGACATGAACCGGAGATGATCGAACACCTCGCACGCCGGCAACCGGCCTTGCGGGTGCTGTTGATGGGACGGCACGGTGATGATCTCGTAGCGCGAGCATTGTCATTGCCGCCGGCAGTATCCATGCTGCGAAAACCCTTCGAGCCGGACACCCTGTTGACCGCAATCGAGGAACTGCTGGAGCAACCCCTGTAGTCAATCCGATCCCCGCCACGGCATTTCACTACTTTCATGGGTTTGGCCTTGACTGCGACTATCGGACTCGCCTAAGATTATAGGCGTCCATATCTAATGAAGGCTCGCATCGAACCATACCTTAAGTCCCAGGAGGTCGCCGATGTCCTGGGAGTCACTAAGCGCACGCTCATGAACTGGTTGCGCGCTGAAAAGATCCCCGAGCCTGAGCGCAACCAGGCCAATCGCTACAGGCGCTGGTCGGCACAGGACGTGGAGCGTATCCGGCAGATCATTGCGGAGAGGAACAGTGATTAGGATCGTTATTTCCAACCAACGGGGCGGCGTGGCCAAAACTACCACTGCCACCACGCTCGCCCGATTCTGGGCCGATCACGGCCACAAAGTGCTGCTGATCGACACCGACCCGCAAGGATCCGTGGGCATGTCGCTAGGCCTCAAAGCCGACAAATTCCTGCACCATTTCGTGGTCTACAACCACCTGTTTGAAAGCTGCCTGGTGCACGCCGGGCCAAACATCGATGTGCTCTGCAGCAGCCGCGAGACCATCCAGGCCGAGGCCTCCCTCATGGGCGTCCCGGCGCGCGAAATGTCCTTTTCCCTGCTCTTTTCCAAGGTCGACGAGCCCTACGACATCGTCTTGATCGATGTGGCGCCGTCCATTACCCTCATGCAGACCTGCGCCATGGTCTACGCCCAGCGCGTGCTGATTCCCGTCAGCATGGACACCTTGAGCCTGCAGGGCGCCGGCGCCTGCCTCGAAACGGCCCGCATGATGAATGAACTCTTTCGCGTGAATGTCCGCCCCGCCGCCCTGTTGCCCGTCATGGTGGACCGCCGCTTTCAGCACACCGCCGTCATGATGAAGTCCCTCGAAGACCTTTCGCTGAAGTTCAGTATTCCCCTGCTCCCCGCCATCCGCACCGATGTCACCGTGTCCAAATGCGGCCGCGCCCGCCAGTTCCTGGTGGACTACGACCCCAAGTGTAAAGCCATGGAAGACTATGAGATGGCGGGAGCACGGTTGTTGGAGTTGCTCAGTGAGCCAGCCGCGCAAACAGAATCCGAACGCGCCCAAACGGTCCAGGCGTAAGCCCGCCATGGAACCGCTCGGCTGGGACGAGATCGTCAGCCAGCCCGGCATGGGCGGTTATCTGTCCTTTTTGAACGGTCCGGTTCCTCTGCCCCACCTTCAGGGCAAGGCCCCAGGGGTTGCTTCAGTCCCTGACGTTCCTACAGACCCTCTAATTGAAATAGTCTCTCCCTCTGGCTCAACCCCAGATGTTTCTGGAATCCCTGGGGTCGATACAGGCGCTCAGGTCGAAACAATACCAGAGGTTCCTTCGATCCCTCTGCCCAGCGCTAAGGCCGTTATAACTCCTGATGTTTCACAAGTCCCTGGGGTCGTTTCACCTCCTGTGGCTTCATCGGGCCGCCGGATTCGCATACGGAAGTGTGTAACCGCCCAGGACGGCCACTCGCTCGGCGAAGAAGTCTTGTATCAGGCCCTCTGGAACGCCGCCGCCGCCGAGTCCGGAGCGTCCCGCACCATCGTGATCGGCTGGCGGGGCATGTCGCAGCTCTGCCGTATGACCCCTAAGAACTGCAAAATCAATACTCAACGCCTTGTCCGCAAATTGGCCCTGGAAGTCTTGTCGCCATATAACACGCCCGAGTCCATCGGCACCACCTACCGCGTCTACTCCGCCGAGGCCATCGTGCGCCGGCGCCAGGAACACCGGCTCGAATGGGTCGTACGGAGCAGGGGAGTCGAGTTCGTCGATCCGGCCACCGGCGCCAGCCTTATTGCCCATCTGTGCGCATACACATCAGAGCAGGCCCCGCCTTGATCCTTTAAATAAATCTTTGATTTACCGCCGATTGCCGCCACCTATCTTCTCTACATGGCTTCCGGGAATGGCATGCGCATCTGCATCGTCGGCGGCATTTTCGACAAATCCGCCGCATACCGGTCTCAGCACGCCATTTCCCCAGAGACCGTCCTGGCGGATGGCCTCCTCGAACTCGGTTGGGATGTGACCGTTGCCGGACACTCCGCGCCGCCGCCGCAGGACTCCTTCGACGTCATTCATGTGCATCACTTCGGCCGCTCCACCCTGCGTCTGGCCGGCCGGTCGCATCGGCCGCCGTTCGTGCTTACTACCCACGATCCCTTTGCTATGAATGGCTTGCCCGTCGGCTGGCGCCGGCGCCTGACCGATGGTTTCGTTTTGCGAAACGCCGATGCCCTGGTGGCCCTGTCGGGCGCGGAGCGCGCCTTCCTCATGCGCCAGGGGGTGCCGCCGGAGCGCATCGCCGTCATTCCTAACGGGATCGATACCGGGGCTTTCGATCACATTGCCGCCCCCCCCGACCCCAATCTGTTGCTCTTTGTCGGCCAGCTACAGGAATTCAAGGGCCTGGACTACCTCCTGAAAGCGTTGCCGTCCGTCCGCGCCGCCCATCCATCGGTCCGGCTGCAAATCGTCCACCAGACCAGCGCGCTGCTCGACCGCTACAGGGAACAATCCGCCGCTCTCGGCCTCGGCGGCTGCGTCGAATTCGCCGGGCCCAGGACCGCCGCCGGTTTGGCGTATCTCTACTCCACGGCGGCCGTGGTCGTGTCGCCCAGCCTTGGGGAATGCCTGTCCACCATAGTGCTGGAAGCCATGTGCTGCGGCGCCGCCGTGGTTGCCACGGCCGTAGGTGGAATCCGCGAACAATTGGACGAAACTACCGGGGTGATCGTGCCGCCGCGCGACGCCCCGGCCCTGGCGCGCGCCATCTGCGCCCTGCTCGCCGGCGGCGAACGGCGCGCCGCCCTGGGACACGCGGCCCGTCAAAGGGCGCGCGCGCTGTTCAATACATCAAAAATGATCGGCCGCCACGTGCGGCTGTACGAGGAACTACTGGACGCCCATGAGCGGGTTGCTTGATTGTTCGGATGCCGAATTGTTGCGCGTGGCGCAAAGCACCTACGACATTCCGTCGCTGGCCGCCTGGCGGGCGGCCGAGTTAAAAGCCCTGCGGCACTGCGCCTTTCCGCCGCCGGTGCTCGAAATCGGTTGCGGAAACGGACGCTTCGCGTCGCTCCTGCTGCCAAAAGTCGACTGGGGCGTGGACTTGAACCCCCGCGAGATCGAACTGTGCGCGCGCGGCAACCACACCTATCGCCGCATCGGATGCATGGATGCCCGCCGCCTCAAGTTTGCCGATGGAGTGTTTGCCACCGTCTTTGCAAACTGCGTAATCGAGCATATCCCGGACCTGCACCGCGTCTTGGCCGAGTGCCGGCGCGTGCTGCGCGCGGGCGGAACCCTGATCGCCACCGTCCCGTTGTTCGCCATGAATCGCCATCTGCTGCTGCGCAAAGGCTGGTATGCGCGCCTGCGCGCCGGGCAGTTGCAGCATCGCCATCTACTGGAGGAAAACGCGTGGGCGGAGGCCTTCTCCCAGGCCGGCTTCGCTCCTGTTCGGACTACGCCGTATCTGTCGGCCCGCATGTGTGAACTCTGGGACCGCGTGGACGGGCCGCTCTGCATGGGCGCCGGTCCGTTGACCCTGGGCCGCGCCTACCGCTTGGGGCTGCGGCTCCTGCCCGCATCGTGGCGGCACAAAGTGAATCTGCAATGGCAACACTACTTCATGAGAGCGCTTCAGGCCAATCCGTCGGAGACTCCCTGCGCGGCACTGGTCCAGGCGTGGGTGCCGGGCGAAGCGTCTGCGACGCAACCGGAGCCCGGAGCCGTGGCGCAGCAGTCCGCAACATAGCATTCGTCCTGGGTGGACAGGCTGGTCTCTCGGCCGGCCGCGCCGCCGCGTTGCTGCTGCTCGCCCACGTCATCGCGCCGGCGCGTTTCGACGAGTGCGCCATCTATGCCAGCAGCAGCCTGGTGGTGGGCAATTTGTGCGAGCTCGGCATCGGTATTTCCTGTTTAAAATTCGCCGCCGGCGCCACCGGCGATGCCTGGCTGCGTGCCGTCTCGCGCTTTCTTCTTCTGCGCCTGGCCTTGACCGGCGCGGTCATCGCCGCCGTATTCCTGCTCGCGCCCGTGGCCGCCGCCGGCCTGTTGAAGCACCCCGCCTATGCCGGTGCCCTGCGCCTGGCGTGCGGCAGCGCGGCCATGGCCTCGGTATCGTCGTTCGGCCTGGTCCTGCTGCAATCGCGCCTGCAATTCGCGCGCATCGCCCGCTTGAGCGCCGGCGGCGCTATTCTGCAGGTCCTGCCCGTGCTCCTGGCGCTGCGCTTCCGATGGCCGGGCCTCGCCGCTCTCTTCGCCGCGGATATGCTCAGCCGCTTCTGGATGGCGGCCGGCAACTTCCGATTGCTGTGCGCGGCCCTCGCCGCGGCCCGTCTGCCGGGGCCGCGGCCCGCCTGGAAACCCATCGCCGTCTTTGCCAACTGGATCACCCTTTCCACCGTGATCGGTTCGCTCTATAACTACATTCCGTCTATCGCCCTTTCCCGCTGGGCCGCTGCCGCGGCGCTGGGAACCTACAGCCTGGGCATGTCCTTGAGCGGCGGCATCGCCCTCCTCGTCAATACCACCAGCACCGTGCTCCTGCCGGAAGCCGTGGCCGCCACCACCCCCGAGCGCCGGCGCGCTTATTTGCGGGCTTATCTGCCTGGCGCCGCGCTGTTGGGTGGCGCGCTGCTCGCGGCGGCCTGGCTTGCCGGACCCCTCGCCGCGCGCCTCTTCCCCCCCGCCATGCGCCATGCCGTGCGCGTCTTCCAACTGCTGGCCACCGCCCACATCGCCCTGCTGCTCGCCAATCCCATCCAGTTCCTGCTGTATGGCGCGGGACGCCCCCAGTGGTGTACGGCTTCCGACGGGCTCATCACCATACTCTTCGGCGCTCTGGCCGCGGCGCTCGCCCCCGCCTACGGCGCGGCCGGTGTCGCCTGCGCGCTGCTGCTTGCCCAGACCGGCGTTAAAGCCGCCATGGCGGCCATGGTGCTGCGCCGATGAGACCCGCCCTCATCGCCGCCGTAACCGTGGCCGCCGCGGCCGTGCAATTCGCCAACGGTTCGCCGGCGGGCGCCAGTGCCTACCTGTTCTTCTGCGCCTTGCTGCTTTCCTTCGGCATTTACAGCCGGGGCATGCACGCGCAAAATTACTGGCTGAGCTTGACCGGGTTGGTGGAAGCCTGGTTCATCTTTGACTACTGCGCCTATGGAACCGCGGTGTCCGTCCTTCAGCGCAGCAAAACTCCCCTGGCGGCTTCCCTGGACGATGCCTATTCGCGCACGTATCTGGTGGGCGCCCTCGCGCTCCTGGGCTTTGCTTGTGGCGCTCGTGCCGGCTTTGCGCGCGCGGGCGCCCGGCGCCTTGCGCACTCCGCTCTGTCGTCTTATGCCGCCCGCCTCTGCTGGTATCTGCGTGCCCTCCGCGTCCGCCGCCACTGGTCCCGCCAGCAGCGTGTCCGCCGCGCGGTGTTCCTCTTCTTCACCCTGGCCGGTGTGCTCAGCATCGTGGTCCTGCTCCTCGATCCCGAGAGCCGTCAACAACTCTTCTTTGCCCATGTGGGCCTCTCGCCGCGCCAGGGAATGGGCCGCTACACCTCGTTGCTCTTCATGCTGCCGACCACCGCCGTGGGGCTGTGGTATCTCTACCAGCCGGGACGCCGGCGCTCAAGCCTGCTGACTGTGGCGGGCCTGTTCCTGATTGCCGCCATCCACTTGAGCTGCGGCCGCCGTTTGATGTGGGCCGGCGCCATGCTCTTGATCTTTCATCTCTGCAAGGTCCGCGGCATTTTCGAACTGCGCCCGCGTTACCTGGCCATCGCCTTGCCCCTGGTGTTGCTGGTATCCCTGTGGATGGAGGCCAGCAAGAATCTGGGTTGGTACGCGGCGGCCGGCGCCGTCGACGTGCGCGCCATTGCCGACGGCGACAAAGTCTTCGATATGGTGGACAATTCCGTCGGCCGCTTCGACACCACCGCCGCGCTCATTGTCAATCGCGAAACGCTCCCTTATTACCACGGCGAAACTTTTCTGATGGCGCCGCTGCAGGTGCTGCCGGTTTCGGCAGGCTTCGAACGCTCTCGCGGCGTGCGCGAAGAATTGGGCGAATTGATCTACGGCGCGTTCGGGCAGGGATTGGTCTCGCAGGAGGCTTCCCTGGTGGGAGAACTCTACGCCAATTTCAGCTACTTCGGCGTCCTGGCGGGATTCCTCCTCGTTGGTTTCCTCTCCGCATTTCTGGACGGGCGCTGCCATCGCAGCCGCCATCCCATGGTGGCGCTCGGCTATGGCCTGTGTTTGTTTCGCGTCGTTCATCAACTGGCCACCGCGTCCACGTCCTGGTTCCCGCTCACCTTCCTGGCGTTCCTGCCCTGGCTTTGCGCGCTGGCGGTGACCCGCGTGCGTTGGAGGCCGAGCCTGTGATCGTCCACGTGGGTCCTTCGCATCTGCCGCTGCCGGCGCGGCTCGGTGGGGCCGTCGAGCGGCGCATGATGGAGTTGGCCGAGGCACAGTCCCGCGCCGGCGAGCGGGTGGTCGTTTATTCCGGCGGTCCCGAGACCGGCTGGGGCGAGCATCGCGGTGTCGCCATCCGCTATCTGGCCGCGTCCCCTGCGGCCTTCGCCTTGCGCTTCGCCGCCGACGTGGCGCGCACCGCGGCGCGTGTCATCCACGTACACAATCGCGCCGAAATCGCCTGGTGCGCCAAGGCCGCCGGCCTGGGTCCCGCCCTGCTGAGCTGCGATTACCCGTTCGAGCCTTGGCGCCGCTTCGCCTGTTTGCGCGCCGCCAGCAAGGCTCTGTGGCGCCGCTGCCTCCTGGCTTGCGACCGCATCGCACCGGTTTCCGATTACTGCCTTCAGGCCCACCGCGCATATTGGGACCTGCCCGCCGGCATGTTCGCGCTGCTCCCCAACGGCGTGGATTGCGCGCGTTTCCGCCCTGACGCCGCCCTGCGCGCCCAGTGGCGCGAACGCCTGGCGCTGGATAGCCGCCCGGTCATTCTATTTGCTGGCCGCCTCTGTGAGCAGAAAGGCACTGACGTGCTGATCGCCGCCTACCGCATGTTGCGCCGGCCGGCCGCCCTGGTGGTGGCGGGCCCTTGTGGACGCTTCGGCAAAACCCTCATCACCGGGTTGGTCGCCGATCTCCGCGCCGCCGGCGGAATCTACGTGCCGCCGCTCGATGACGCCGACATGCCGGGCATCTACAACGCCTGCGACGTCTTCGTGATGCCCACCCGCGAACTGGAAATGTTCGGCATGGCGGCGGTCGAGGCGCAGGCCTGCGGCAAACCCGTAATCGCAAGCGATCACGGAGGACTGCGCGAGACCGTGCCCGAATCGGCCGGTTTGCGTTTCCCCACCGGCGACGTCGCCGGACTGGCCGCCCGCCTGGAAGCGCTCTTGGGCCAGCCCGACCTGCTGCGCAACCTCGCCGCGGGCGCTCGCGAAAATGCCGCGCGCTTCGACTGGTCGCGCGTCGCCGCCCGCTGCCGGGAGGTCTACGCCACCCTATGAACACACCACTTGTCAGCATCGTCATGCCTTTCTACAACGCGGAACGCACCATCGCCGCGTCCATAAGGTCGATCCTGTTGCAAAGCTATTCCCGGTGGGAGCTCTTGTTGTGCGACGACGGGTCCACGGACGCCGGCCGCGATCTGGCCCGCTCGTTTGACGATCCCCGCATCCTGGTGTGGGGCGACCGCCGGCGTCTCGAGCTTGGTGCGCGCCTGAATGAGTGCATCGCCCGTGCCTCCGGCGATTTCATCGCCCGTATGGACGCCGATGATATCGCCTACCCGCGCCGCCTGGAGAAACAGCTCCGCTTCCTGCTCGATCATCCCGAAGTCGACCTCGCCGGCGGCTGGGCCGTGCTCTTCGCCGATGCCGGCGCGCCGGTTGGCAAACGCGCCGACCCCGCCGCGCACGGCGCCATCGCCCGCTGGCCGCTCTATTCGTTCAAGCTGATTCATCCCACCTTCATAGGCAAAGCGGCATGGTTCCGGCGCTATGGCTATCGCGCAGACGCCGTCCGCTGCGAGGATCACGATCTATTGTTCCGCGCCTGCCCGGACAGCCGCTTCGCCAACCTGCCCGAAATCGTGCTGGGCTACCGCCAGGGTTCCATCGATCTGCGCAAACGCATGCGCTCCCGCTGGACCTGGCGCCGTTGCGCCGGCCGTTATCTGAATCGCGGCCAACGCCTGCGCGTGGGCGCGGTGGAACTGCTTAGAAGCTGCCGCGACGCCGTGGCCGTGGCGGCGCATGCGGATGGCGCCTGGCTGCGTTCGCGCTGCACCGCCCTTACCGAGGCGGAATTGCGCGAGTGGCGCCAGGTATGGGCCTCGGTGTCATGAACGCAGTCGTCTTCCCGGCGCCCGGCTACCATACGGCCGGCGCCAGCCTGCACGGCCTCTTCCGCTTGCTCGGCTTGGACCAGGCCAATCCCCTGGGCCGCTGGATCCATCCCGGCATGACCGTGCTCATCAAGCCGAATTGGGTGAAGCACGAATTCGGCGATACCGAGGGCCGCCACGTGCTCTATACGCATACCTCGCTGGTGCGCCTGCTCCTCGAAGCCGCCCTGCGCGCGCTCGCGGGCCGCGGGCGCGTCTTCGTGGCCGACGCCCCCCTGCAGGGCTGCGACTTCGCCCGCTTCCGCCGCCATAGCGGACTGGACCAGATGGAGCGGGACTATGCCAGCGCACCCGTCGCTTTCCTCGACCTCCGCCGCCAGTGGGCCGAGATCGACGACTCCAGCAGCTACGTGCGCGCCGTCCACGCGCTCGCCGGCGACCCCCAAGGCTACTCCCTCGTGGACCTGGGCGCGCGCAGCCGGCTCACGTGCCTCGGCGTAAATGCGCGCTTCGGAGTCACCGATTACCGCGCCGAAACCACCAACGGAAATCACCGCGGCGCGCATCGTTACCTGGTCGCCAATACCGTGCTCGGCGCCGACGTGATCCTCAACCTTCCCAAGCTCAAGACGCACATGAAGACCGGCATGACCGGCGCCCTGAAGAACTTCGTGGGCATCGTCGGATCCAAGGATTTCCTGCCGCATTTCCGCGCCGGATCGCCGGCCCACGGTGGAGACGAGTACCCGGACCGGAACAGGCTCAGCCGGGCTGCCAGCCCTGTCCGCGAGCTCCTGCAAACGCGCGCGCCGCTCTGGGTGTGGAAAGTGGCGCGCGCCGCTGCGCGCTCTGCGCCGTCACCGCCGCTTCATGGCGGCGGCTGGTACGGCAACGATACGCTCTGGCGCACGGTCCACGACCTGGTCGATATCGCCCGCAATTACGGCGTAGGCGGCGCCCCGCGCCCGCATCCCCGCACCATCCTCACCCTGGTGGATGCCATCGTGGCGGGCGAAGGCTGCGGCCCTTTGAGGCCGCGTCCCAAACCCTGCGGGCGCCTGATATGGGGGGAAGATCCCGGCATCGTGGACGTCGCCTGCGCCTCGCTCATGGGATTCGATTGGCGGCGCATGCCGCTCCTCAGTCACTTGTGCGATCCCGCGGCCCGTGCCTTCAGCGCCTTTGACGGTGAGCCGGACGCCTTGCCGCCTTGCGATGCCGGCCCATTTGCCCCACCCCTCGGCTGGGCCGGCCACATAGAGGCGGCCATGCCCCAGTTTGCCGCGATCCATGCGTAGCTACTTCTTCTCCGCCCGGAACTTGGCCCACGCCAGTTGCGACTTGCCCACTTCGAGCAGCAGCTTCAGTGCGTTCACCTTCTCCGGCGGCGCCAACTCGCCCGCCAAAAACTGGCGCAGCGCTTCCGAGCGGCGCAGCTTGCCCGACGACGTGCGCGGCAGCGTCCCCGGCTCCAGCAACTCCACGTCCCGCGGCTTGAGCGAAAGCCCCGTCAGGATGCGGTGGTTGATCTCCGCGATCACTTCTTCCTCGGACCGCTTGCTGCGCCCGTCCTTCTCCGCCAGGATGATGAGCTGCTCGCCCTCGCCTTCAAACATGGTGCTCACGGCCGCCGTGCAGCCCTTCCTCACGCCCTCCACATCCAGCAGCAGTTCCTCCATCTCCTGCGGAGCGTAATTGCGGCCGCGAATGATGATCAGGTCCTTGGCGCGTCCGGCGATGTACAACTCGCCCTCGTGGAAGAAGCCCAGGTCGCCCGTGTCCATCCAATCGCCGTGAATCATGTTGGCGGTCAGTTCCGGGCTCTCCCAGTATCCCTTGGTGATCGACGGCCCCTTCACCCAGATGCGCCCAACCTGGTTCTCCGGCGCCTGCTGCTCCTGATCGTCGAAGATCGCGACCTCCACGCCCGGCAGCGCGCGGCCCACGGACACAATGCGCCGGCCGGATCCCAGGTGCGCCGTGCCGCCGTTCCACAAGCCTTCGCGGCTGAATTCCGTGAAGCGCGGCAAATCGTCGAGGCCCGTAAAAGTAACGCCCAATCCCGCTTCGGCCAGGCCGTAAACCGGTGTCAGGGCTTCGGCCTTGAAGCCCCAGCGCGCGAAGCGCTCCGTAAAGCGCTGCACCCCGTCGGATTCGATTGGCTCCGCGCCGTTCAACGCGGCCCGCCAGCGCGACAGGTCCACGCCTTCCATCTCCTCGTCTTTGATCTTGGTGGCGCACAGGCTGTAAGCGAAATGCGGCGCTGGCGAAATCGCGGACTTGTAGCGCGACAGCGTCCGCAGCCAGATGGCCGGCTTGGCCAGGAACGTGTCCGGCCCCATATAGGTCACCGTGCCGGGATAATACATCCCCAGGTACAGGCAGCCCACCAGGCCCATGTCATGATACAGCGGCAGCCAGCAGACGCAGCCGTTATCGATCTCGTCTTCGCCGCGGTATACCAGGCACTGCTGCATCATGGTCAGATTGGCCAGCAGGTTGGTGTGCGTCACCATGACCGCCTTGGGCTCCACCGTGGTGCCCGAGGAGAATTGCAGAAAGGCCGGCTGCTCCGGGTCCACATCCACCGCTTGCCAGCGGCCGCCGCCGTTCTGCAAATCTTTGGCTTCCAGAACTTCTTCGAGCGACTGCACCCCCACCACCCCCGGACCCAGCAGCTTCCGGATGCGCCCCTCGGTGATCAGGTACCGGGCGCCGATCTTGCCCAGCATCTTTCGCAGCCGCGCGAAATATTCGTCCAGCTTGCCCAGCCGGAACGGCGGATACAGCGCCGCCGGAATGCCGCCGGCCAGTTGCACGCCCAGCAGGGAATCGAAGAACTCGATGGAAGTCGAGAGAATCAGCGCCACCCGGTCGCCCCGCCGCAACCCGCGCGCCTGCAAAGCCGCGGCGGCCTTCTGCGCGCGGTGCAACACGTCCTGGTACGGATAAAACGTGGCTTCCTCGGAGGGCGCTACGAAGCGCGCTCCCCAGCGCGTGCAGGTCTCCAGCTTCAGTAGAATTTCGGGCAGCGTGGCCCCTTTCAGCGTCAGGGAACTCATGCCTGCGGCTCCTGTTCGCAGACCCGCCCGGCGATCATCTTCACCAGATCCTGCACGGTCTCCAGTTGCTGCCACTGTTCCAGCCCGAACGCGCAGCCGAAATCCTGCTCGATGGTGGTCACCAGCACCACCTGCGCCAGCGAATCCAGTTGCAGCGCGTCCATCAGCGAGACGCTGGGACCGATCGCCGCGATCTGTTCCGGCGTCAGGTTCAGTTGCTCGCGCGCGATCTTTTTCAGATGTTCCAGAATCGATTCTTCATTCCAGTGGGTCAGTGTCTGTTCGGGCATGGGTCCTCTTTATGTCGTATAACCGCCGGCCGGCGCGGCTTGTTCGCGTACCGTAATCACCAGCGGCTCCTCCTGCTGGTACATCCGCAGGATCCAATCCGCGTATTTGCGCTCCAGCACGGAGCGGCGCACTTTCAGCGTGGGCGTCACCAGTTCGGCGTCCAGCAAGGCGTCTTCTTTCAAAAAGCAGAACCGCTTGGCCCGCTCGAATGAGGAGAACTCGGCCTGCAGGCTCTCCAGTTCCTCGCGGAAAAGCATCACCACCGGCGGCGCCAGCAGCAATTCATCGTAGTTGCTGAATGCCAGCCCGTGCCGGGCGGCGGCGCGCGCCACATTCTCCGGGTGCGCCACGATCAGGGCGGTGACGAACTTGCGCCCGTCGCCCACAATCAGGGCCTGCTGGATGTAGGGGCTGCGCTGCAAGGCGTGCTCCACGGCGGCACAGGCCACGTTCTTGCCGTTCGATAGAACCAGAATCTCCTTGCGCCGGCCCGTGATGGTGACGCAGCCATCCGCATCCATGCTCCCCAGGTCGCCGGTGTGCAGCCAGCCGTCTTCGCCAAAGATCTGGCGCGTGGCCGCCTCGTCCTTGTAATAGCCGAGCATCACGTGCGGACCCCGCGTCAGGATCTCGCCATCGCCGCTGATGCGCACTTCCACGCCCGGCAGCGGGCGGCCCACGGAGCCGATCTTCTCCCTCTGATACTCGTTGAGCGTGATCACCGGCGACGTCTCCGTCATACCGTAGCCTTGCAGAACCTCGAAGCCCGCCGCCCGGAAGAACAATTCCAGGTCGGGGTTGAGCCAGGCGCCCCCGGACACGAAGTATTTGAGCCCGCACAACTGGCGATGCACCTTCGGAAACACCAGCAGGTCCGCCAGCCGCGCCAGCATAGCGGCCGGCTGCGTGGCGCGCTCGCCCAGCAGGGTCTGGCGGGTGCGCGCCTGCGCCGCTCCGAGCAGTTTGCGGGCGATCGCCCGCCGGTGCGGCGCCAGTTGGGCTATCTGCGCTTCCACGGCTTCCTTCACCTTTTCCAGAATGCGCGGCACCACGCCCATGATATCGGGCCGGTGTATGGGCAGCAGTTCCTTCAGATCGTGGGGATCGCCATAAGCGATGCACACGCCTTCGTGGAAGTACCCATAGCTGAGCGTGCGCTCCAAAACGTGCGGCAGCGGCAGCACCGAGAGCGCCTGGTGGGCGGTATTCGCGGGCACCCGCGTCAGGCTGCCCCGCAGATCCGCGGCGATGTTGCCGTGCGATAGCATCACCCCCTTGGGCGTCCCCGTGGTGCCGGAGGTGTAGACGATAGTGGCCAGGTCGTGCGGTCCGGCGGCCAGCGCCTCGCCGCGAATGCGCGCCACCGCGGCATCGTCGAATGCGGGCGCCCCGGCCACAATGCGGGGCAGGGAAGTGCTTGCGCCGGGCGTCTCTTCCATGCCGATAACCGTCGTGAAATCCCGCAATTCCGATAGCAGGGGTTCCAGAATTTCCCATTGCCTGGCCCCGCCGATAATGGCCGCCCGGCACCCGCTGTGCCGCAGCAGGTAGGCGATCTGCGAAGGCGACAGCGTGTTGTAAATCGGAACCACCACCAGCCGCGCCAGCAGCAGGGCGAAATCGGAGATGTGCCACTCCGGCCGGTTTTCGGCAAAAATGGCCACTCGGTCGCCGGCGGCCAGGCCGCATTCGACCAGGAACTGGCGGAGGGCGTAAACCGCCTGCGCGAATCGTTCGCTGGACCACACCATCAATTCGCCGCCGTTTTGAAAGCTGAGCAGGCGCTCGAAGCGATGGCGATCCAGGTTGTGGAAGAAGAGTTGGTTCAGCGTGGCGATGCCGTTGGTAGGTTGCATGCGGCTTCCCTGGGGGCTGGACAGATTGCGCTTGGTGTTCTCCGAACCTAACACAAATGCCGCAGTAGAATCAAGCGGATGCAGACCATGCGCCAATACGGTGAAAACCTCGGGTAGTTTTGTAAGAACGAGGCTGAGCACCGCCGAGAATACGGCGCCTGCTTGGTTTCATTGGCCCAGGTCGCGCCGCACACCGAACCGGCCACGGCGAAGCGCGCTTTATTGAGATGACCCGAATCGTTGATATTGATTGATCTACTCCACAGGAGCAATTGTTTTGCAGCCCCGCCGCACAGCTATGTGAGCTTTCGGCGCCCCAAGGATCGCCGTCAAGGTTAAAGCAACCGGCTGTGCAGCCTTGGAACGCCCTCGCTACACGGACACCTGCGAAATCGCCGAGGAGCAATCCTACAGCGCAGAGCGGGGTTAAGCCAAATGACCTAACTCTCACGTCAGCCGCCTGATTGCCAGGCGCCCGCCAGGCCTGTGCTCAGAACTTTATAATGCGTGCGGGGGGAAATAATGCGTGCGGGGGGAAGGAAGTCAAGTAAACTGTGGGTTGCTTCGGACTATTCGCTGAGAACTTCCGGGCGCAAGAGCCGCCCGCGCGCCCTACCTACATTCTTTCCGCGTCATCCGTCCGCGCCCGCAGCCAGATGAACGCAAGGCTCGGCGGCGGATATCCGGGCCGAGTCGCCAGGAACAAGCCGAACAGCCCCAGCAAACACGCCAGCAGTGCGCCGGCGCCCAACAGCGCTTCGGGCATCCGGTGGATCACCAGCCCCAGGCTGGACCCCAGCGCCGTCAGCAGCCACAGAATCCAGACGACTTGCCGTTGCCCCAGCCCCAATGCCGCCAGGCGGTGCGAGCTGTGGTCGCGGCCGCCCATGGAAATCGGCCGTCCGGAAAGCTTGCGCAGGATCGAAACCAGCGCCGTGTCGAAAATTGGGTAAGTGAAGGTCACCGCCGGATAGAAGAAGCCCGCCAGCAGCAGGCCTTTGTGGGGCGCCGGGCCCGCCAGGGTCAGCGCTCCCAAGGCGAAGCCGGCCGGCAGGCTGCCGCAATCGCCCATGAAAATGCGCGCGGGGTGGTAGTTGAACAGCAGGAACCCGGCGAAGGCCGCCGCGAGGATGGCGCACAGGCCTGCATCCGTGCCGTATCCCTCGGCGGCCAGAAGACCGGCGCGGAACAGGCAAATAATAATCACGACGCCCGCGCACAACCCGTCCATGTTGTCGATCAGGTTGAAGGCGTTGGTGATCATGACAATCCAAAACATGCTGAGAGCCGCGTTCAGCGCATACCACGGAGTGGCCGGGAAAACCACGCCGCCCAGCACCACCCATGCGGCCGCCGCCACCTGCACGGCCAGCTTGAGCCACGGGCGCAGACGCAGGCGGTCGTCGAGAAAGCCGAAGATCCACAGCGCCGCCACGGCCAGCGCGATACGCGGATAGCGCCCCGGATAGGCCAGCCGGTAAGCCGCCGCGCAACTGAGAAAAATGGCCAGGCCGCCGCTCGAAGGCGTCGGCGCCGCGTGCCAGCGGTCCGCGCGCGGCGCCGCCGTCAGCCCCAGCCGGACGTTCATCCGAATCTGCAGCCGCGTCAGCAACGCCGATAGCAAACCGGCCAGAAGAACCGGCATGGCTACACCGCCGCCGCCAGGGCCCTCTTCGCCATGCGCACCCACTCGTAATCCACCACCCGGCGGACGATGGTTTCAAGCGATGTGTGCGGGCGATACCCCGTCAGACGCTCCAGTTTCTCGACACAGGGCACGCGCCGCGGCATGTCTTCGAATCCCGGACCGTAGGCGCGCTCGTAAGGCACGTGTTCCACCCGCGAAGACGATGCCGTAATCTCCTTGACCAGCGCTGCCAGTTCGTTCATGGTCACCTCCTGGTCGTTGCCGATGTTGACCACCTCGCCCACGGCGGCCGGCGTCTGCGCCAGCCGGACCATGGCCTCCACCGTGTCGCCGGCGTACGAGAAGCAGCGCCGCTGCTCGCCGGTCTCGTGGATGGTGATGGGCTCGCCGCGCAGCGCCTGGCGCACGAAGGTGGGCAGCACCATGCCGTACCGCCCGGTCTGCCGGGGCCCCACGGTATTGAAGAAACGCAGCACCGTAACAGGCAGGCCGCGTTCCCGCCAGTATGCCAGCGCCAGCCATTCGTCCAACGCTTTGGAAGCCGCGTAACTCCAGCGGCCGATCCCGGTCGAGCCGAGCACCAGGTCGTCATTTTCCCGGAAAGGCAGGCTGGCGCTCTTGCCGTACACCTCCGAGGTCGAAGCCAGCATCACCGGCTTGCCCTTTTTGGCGGCGCAGCGCAGCACCACTTCGGTGCCATGCACGTTAGTCTCGATGGTCCGCACCGGGCTGTGCACAATCAGCTTGACGCCCACCGCCGCGGCCAGGTGAAAAACGATATCGGCGCAATCCACCATTTCGGCCACCAGCGGCTCATTGAAGACCGAATCGATCCGGTAGGAGAACGTTGGCCGGGTCTTTACCCGCGCCACGTTCTCGAAGGCGCCCGTCGAAAGATCGTCGAGGATGGCCACGTGCCATCCCTCCGCAATGCAGCGTTCGGCGAGGTGCGATCCGATGAATCCGGCCCCGCCCGTTATCAGCACGTGCATGTTTTGCTCCTGGCTTGCAGTAGCTCGCGGTACAAGGCATCCATATTGTCCACGAGCGTTTCCTTGCGATATTGCGCGGCGGCGAAGGCGCGCCCCGCCAGTCCCATGCGCGCGGCGAGAGCCCGGTCTCCGGCCAGCGCGGTCAGTGCGCCCGCCAGCGCCGCGGCTTCGCATCCGGCCAGTACGCCGTTCCAATACCAGCGTGCGCCCGCGGCGCGCCGCACCAGACCGCTCGAAACCATGTCCACTACCCCGCCCACGGCCGTCGATACGAAGGGCCGCCCCGCCGCCATGCCCTGGATCAGCGCTACCGGCGTGCCTTCGTTCCGCGAGGTTTGCAGCACCACATGGCAGCGCGCCATGGCCGGCAGAATCTCCGGCTGCCAGCCCAGCCACTCCACGCGCCCGCCGTAACGCGCCAGTACCCCGTCCAGCGCGGCACGTTCCGGCCCGTCGCCGGCGATCACGAAACGCATGTCCGCGCCTTGGCCCAGCGCTACTTCAATGACCGCCGCCAGCAGCGCCACGTTCTTCACCGGCGCCATGCGGCCGAACCATCCCACCACCAGCGGGCCGCTTTCGGGCGGCGGAGGCAGGCCAAGGTAATCGTCCAGTTCCAGCCCCAGCGGCATCACCCGGAACTTGCCCGCCGGGGCCACGTGGAACTCCACGCTCAGCTCACGGGCCTGTTGCGGCGACACCACACACAGCACATCCGTGAAGCGCGCCAGCAGTTGCTCGATGCGGCGGAAGACGCCCGCGCCGAAGCGCGAGAAATACCCGGCCAGGCTATTGCCGTGAAAAGTGTGCACCACCACTGGCGCGCCGCTCAGTATCGCCGCCACGCGTCCCAGACAGCCCGCCATGGCCGTGTGGGTATGCACGATGTCGGGCCTTTCCCGCCGTAGCAGCCGCCACAACCGCCACAATGCCCTGACATTGCGCCACGGCCGCACCGAGCGCGATAGCTCCGGTACCCAGCACACCCGGTCGCCCGCCTCCAGCCGGCAGCCTATGTCGCCGCCCCGGGGCTCGCAGCTTCCGGCCACCAGCACGGTCGCATAGCCGCGCGCCGCCAGTTCCCGCGTCAGCAGCAGCGTGTGCAGCGCGGGACCGCCGATGTTCAGCCGCGTGATCACGCGCACGACTTTCGTGCGCTCCCTTCCAACCGCGAAACGACGAACCGGAACTTCCCGTTCGCCGGCCGCGGGATGCGATCCGTACATTCAAACTCCAGGTGGATGCCGCGCCCCACACGCGCGCGCAGATTCGATTCCAGCATCCGCAGATCTTCGGCCGTAAAGTGCGGCGCGGGCACGAAGCGCACCCGCAACGCGTCCAACGATTCCTGCTCGATCTGGCTCTCGATAATGTGGCGGACGCCCTTCAATACCGGGTCCAGACGCCCCAGTGCGCCCCGCTCGCGCGTGTAAACGAAATCCTCCAGCCGCCCGCCAATCTCTTCGATCACCGGCATGCCGCGTCCGCAGGGGCAGGCTTCGGCCGCAAAACGGGCCGTGTCGCCCACGCGGTACCGTATCAGCGGCATCGCGTAATTCACCAGTCCCGTCAGCACCACTTCCCCCATCTCGCCGGGCGCGGCGGGAGTGCCGTCCGGACCCAGGATCTCGGTCACTCCCGCCAGCGGATGCGCGTGCATCCGCCCGGCTTCGCACTCGTACCAGAAGCTCTGCATCTCGGCTTGCCCGTACTGGTCGAACACGCGCGTGCCGAACGCTTCCTCGATCGCGCGCCGCTGGTGCTCGAGCAACGTTTCGGCGGAGGTCAGCGCGGCCACCAACCGCGGCGCCGCGCGCCCCGACCGCAGGTAGTATTCGGCCAGCACGTACATCGACGACGGGTAACCCGACAGGTATACCGGCCGGAAGCGCTCCAGCGCCGCGGCGTAAAACGGCAGGTTCTCCGGCCGCAAGTGGACTGTCGAAAGTAACAGCGCGTGGTTCCCCAGATCGTGACGCCAAAACACCCTCGCGGAAGCGGCTTGCTCCGGCGGCACGATCATCCTGCCCGTGAACTGGCCCCTGCGGCAGCCTTTGGCCACGCCCGCCGTGTTCCGGTACAGTTCCACGAAGGCCCACATCTTCCGCATGGCGTCGCGGTTGTAGTAGACCGTCAGCGGCTTGCCCGTCGTGCCGCTGGTGTGCCAGGGAATCAGCGCGCGCCGCGGCACCGTATCGGCCAGGAAATCCTCGGGGTGCTCGCGAATCTGATCTTTCGTGGTGAAGCTCCCCGTGCCGAATCTCCGGTAGTGGGCGGCGTGCGTCGCGGCGAAGCGCAGCAGCCGTTTCAACGCGGCCGCCTGCATGGCGCGGAGTTCCTCCGCCGGCAAGTGCTCGGTGCGCCGCAGAATTTCTAAATACCCTCGGAATATCCCGCCGTAGCGCCAATGGTAATACCTGGCCCCCTGCACCGTGGCGCAGGCGTGCTGCAAACAGATGGGCAGTCGTGGATAGAGTTGCCGCACCATTTCAATCAGGAAATGTAGAAACTATTAGTAGGAGATAAATCGTACTTTATCTCCTAAAAGAGCTGAATTCTTTTGGAGCGTTTCGGAGGGGAAGGCGTTACTTGGAAGATCTCCCGCCGCCTTCCACGATATCCTTGCCCAGGGTATAGCGCAGATCCAGGTTAATGGATCCGGAAGGCTGCGGTCCCACACGGCTGTAGAGATCGATCCACGGGCTGGCGCCCGCCACTTCGGGAAAGCGCTCCATGAGCGTCCAGTGGGGATCGCCCTGGAGAGCTTCCATCGCCTTTTTTTCCAGCCGGAAGGCGGCCTCGTCCGGCCATGCGTGCGGCGGCCGCGTATCCAGCACCACGGCGTCAATGGGGGCCTGGTCCAGGAAGCCGCGAATCTCCGCGGCATCCCGGTATCGCAGGTGATAAACGGTTCCATACCAAGTGCTGCTGCTGAGCACCTTGGTGGAGCGCAGCACGATGTGTCCGGGGCGCCGGTCGTGCATGGCCAGTTCGGAGATAAACGCCCCCTCGCCGCGGGCGTGCGAGATCACCAGGAAGTTGCCGGCGGCGAACGCCGGAGTGGTCAACAGGAAATGCGCCGCTTGGTCAAAGCCCTGGTACGGCTTCCGGGGCAGGGCCCACGTGCGCGCGGCGAACACGCCGGCCGCCAGGGCCGCCAGCAGGGCGGCGCGGACGGAAAACGGTACCGCGATCAATGGCAGACGCCGCGCCGCCCACATCCACCCCGCCACCGTCAAAACCAGCGCGGGCGGCAACGCGGCCACCATGTAGCGGGCGTCTCCGTTGCCGATCGAACTGTGATAGACCCACACGCCCAGCAATAATGCGAACGCCCCGGTCAGGGTGAAGTCGATCCGCTTCCGCCAGGCCCGCGCCAGGCACACCGCGATTCCGAGCACGCAGAACGGCGTGAGACCCCATCCCAGCGCCGTCCACAGGACCCGCAGGTAGGCCAACGCCGTGCCCGCGATGACCGCCGCGGTAACCGCCCCGCCGCCCATCGAGTGCGCGATCAGCCGGTAAGAAAGCACGGTCCAGGGAGCGCCGCAGACCAGCACGATGCCCGCCGCATAATACAATCCGCGCGCGCGCAGCAGATTCCAGCGGTGCGCCATGGGAATCGCGATAACAGGCAGGAGCGCCAACGCCACGCCGTTGGCCTTCGTCGCCATGCTCAGCGCGGCGAACGCGCCGAAACGCACCGCGTCCGTCGTGCGCTCGCTTTCCAGGTAGCGGACCAGGCTGGCCGCCGCCCACAGGTCCAGCAGCGCGATCAATCCGTCCGCCATCACCGCCGCGGTGGAAGCCTGCGTCAGCGGCGCCAGCACATACAACACGCCGCCCGCCAGTGCTGCTGTCCGCGGATAACTTCCGCGCAGCAGGTGGTAAGTCGAAGCGCCGGTCACGGCGGCGATCAATGCCATGAGCAACAGCACCGAAACCTTCCCGGGCGAAAAAATAAGCATCCAGACAGCCTCGACGCTATGGAAAAACGGCGGCCACATGCCTAAGGCGACCTTCGGATAGTGGGCGTAGTAGCGTTCCGCGTACGCCAGCGGGGATTGCCACCGGCCGGACGCTATATAATCCCGGATCATCAGGCCGGTTACGTAGTGCGCGGATTCGTCCGGATGGCTGGAGAACTCCACGCCATAGGCCCCTGCCCGCCATTGCAGGAAAGCCGCCAGTGCCCACAGCAGTCCACAGACCGCCGCCAGTTCCAGCGCGGTCCGCTGTTTGGGGTGAGAGAGCATGCGGTTGGCGAAGCACGAAGCGGCTAACCACTAACTTAGCAGGCCGGACGGTTCTACGGCGCCCGCGAATCGCGCCGTGGCCCACTCGTAGAGTTGCCGGTCTTCGGCCACCGATCGCAACAGCAGCGACCCGACCTCGTCGCCCGGGTGAATCCAGCTCAGGTCGTCGCGGTAATCGAACGAGGTATTCTCGCTGGGCGCCGGACCCGGCGGAAAGTCGATGCCGGCGGCGCCCGCCAGGCTGCCCAACCTGCGGATGCTTTCTTCCATCCTCTCCGCGATTCCCACAAAAAAGAAGCTCTCCAGCGCCGCCTTCGCCGCCGCCAGGCGGTCCGCCGCGCCCGGCGCGTTGTGCCGGGTGAAGAAATTCACGTTGTGATTCTCGCGGAACGGGACATCGCAATCCTGGGTTAAAAGCCACCGGGCAAATTCCCGCAACGGCAGCCGCGGAGCGTCCGGCGGCACCGCTCGCAGCAGACTCTCGGACGTGATGCCCGCATAATACTTCTTGATGTGCGTCATGTAAGAAACAAACTGCTCGATGGGGTCGCGCAGAAAAGTGATGTATAACATCTCCCGGCCTGCCAGCCAGCGCGGGAAGATGCGCACATGATGCGAGCTGAACCCCACCAGGTCGGGATCGTCCCGCAGCAGGTAGCTGCGCAGGCTCTCCTGCCCGTACACAAAGTATGTATCTTCCACGTAGAGCGGCAGGTGCCTGCCGCCGAAATGCCGCTGCAGCAGCACCCGCAGCGACGTTCCCGCGCATTTCGGCACGTGGATGTGCGCCAGCACCGGCGCGGCCTGCGCCGCTGGAGGGCCGCTTCCCACATCCACGAACGCAAACAGCCGCGGCGTGCCGCCTTGCCAGGACGGCATGGATTCCAGCCTGATCGCGCCGGCGCCGCTGGTCTCGAGGGTCCTCCGCATCTCTCCGGCGGGATCGGCGCTCTCGCCGCATCGGGCCGCCAGCAGCCCGGGCCGGTTCATCCGGCCTTCGACCAGGCCGCCCAGCCACTCTGGCGGGAAGTTGCAGGCCCCCGCGCAAATCAGCACGTCCGCGTTCTCCGGCAGCGCCATGGCGGCCTCGTCCGTCGCCGCTTCGAGCGCCGTATATCGCCGGAACGGAACCCCGCCTGTTACCAGCGCCCGCTCGATCTCCGCCGCCCCTTCTCCCACGCAGCAGATATGATCCCGCGGGCTGAATTCGTGATAGGCTTCGAGCGCCGCCAGAAAGCCGCCTTCCGCCGCGGAGACTAGGGGACGCGCCCGGACCCACTGCCCCTGGCCCCTGTGCACCGGTATGGCGGTGCCGGCGTAGTGCACCTCCACACTGTTGCGCCCGGCTTTGAAATGCGCGCCAGGATCGTATTCAAATCCCTTCCAGCCGTCCCCGATGCCGGCCGCCGCCAGGTCCTCCCGGAAGCTCGCGCAGCACACCGTGGCCACCACCCGCCCGTTCACGGCAATATCAACCGCAACCTCGCGCGCCAGGTCCGAATTGTCGGCCGCCCATCCTGAAATGCAGGTGTCCGACACCGTGTCCACGCAGCCAATAAAACTCATATTCAGTCAAAGGCCAGGCTGAAGTCTTCCTTGCGGCGCGTCAGGTTAGGGTTGTAGTAAGGATCGTCGGCGATATACTTCGCCCACTTCTTCTTCATAAAAGCGTCTTCGGCGGAGTCCGGAATTTTGTCCTTCTCGGTCTTGGTCGCCGATTCGTAATGGTACAGCCTGGCATACGGCGTATAAACGGTGCGGTACCCGAGTTCCAGCAGTTTCAGGCAGAGGTCCACGTCTTGAAAAGCCACGGCCAGGTTGACCTCGTCGAACCCGCCGGCCTCGAAAAATTTGTCGCGCGCCAGCAGCAAACACGCGCCCGTCACCGCGCTGCAATTCCGGACCAGGTGGGGCATGTCGAAATAATAGTGCCACAGCTCGCCCGGCACCCCTTTAAACGCGTGGCTGCAATTGCCGTAAAGACCCATGACCACCCCCGCGTGTTGAATCACGTTGTCGGGATACCATAACTGCGCGCCGACCGCGCCGATTTCGGGGCGCTGCGCGTGTTCCAACATGGCGGTCAGCCATTCGGCCGAGATAATCGTGGTGTCGTCGTTCAGAAACAGCAGGTAGGGCGCTGCCGCCGCGCGCGCCGCCGCGTTGTTCATGCGGGAAAAGTTGAACGGCTGGCCGCGCCAGTCGAAATAGCGCACCGGCGCCTTGCGCGCTGCCAGGCGCGCCGCGTAACGCTCGATGCGCTCCGCCCGCGAATTGTCGATCAGCACGATTTCATAGTTCTTGTACGCGGTCTTGTCCAGCACTTCCTCGAGCGCCCGGAAAACGCTCTTGTGCCCGCCGGTCGGCATCAGAATGGCGACCTGCGGCTCGCCCGCGATCGGGTACCGGACCCGGTACCGGCACGTTCCCACCTCCTCCGCTTGCGCGCCGGGAGCGTTTCTTGCCAGATAAGAAGCCAGGGCGCGCCGGCCGTCCGCGCTGGCTTCCGGCTTCTCCCCCGCGTCTTTCGCGGCCGAACCCGCCACCGCCCGCCAGTGATACAGGACCTTGGGAATGCGCTTGATTTTCCCCGTATGCTCGGTGGCGCGCAGCAGAAATTCGTAATCCTGGGAACCGTCGTAACTCTCGTCCAGGCCGCCGATACGATCCAGCAGCGAGCGCTTCATCACCACGAAGTGACAGATGTAGTTGCAGGAATGGAACAGCTCCGGCGACCAATCCGGCTTGAAAAACACCTCGTAGCGGCGCCCCTGTTCGTCGATCTTGTCGTCGTCGGAATAGAAGAGCTCGGTCTCCGGATGCTCGTTGATGGCCCGGACCACTTCCGATAAGGCGAACGCCGCCAGTTCGTCGTCATGATCCAGAAAAGCCACGTACTCTCCCGTGCACAGGCCCAGCGCCGCATTGGTGGCGCAGGCGATCCCGCGGTTCTGTTCCAGCACGGCCAGGCGAATGCGCGCGTCGCCTTCCTGGTATTTCCGCAGGACGGTGCTCAGCGCGGCGGCCTGCGAACCGTCGTCGGCCAGGCACAGTTCCCAGTTCGGATAGGTCTGGTTCTTGACCGATTCGATACAGCCGGTCAATAGTTCGATCGGGGTCTTGTATACCGGTACGGCGATGCTGATGCGCGGCCCTGCCGCCAAACTCCCGGCCTCCAGGCGCATCTGGCGCAGTTGCTCGGCGCCGGGTTCGTGGCGCGCGATCCATAAGTCATATCCCACCGGCGTCTGCCGGTCGATGAGCACCTCGCGGATCTCTTCCCGGACTTGGCCGCTGCGGGCCACCGCTTGCACACGCACCGTGCAGGGCCCTTCCGGCAGACCGCTGGTGTCCCAGAAGAATCGGAACCCGGAGTGCTCCGCACCGGTCATGCGCGGGTAGCCTCTTGCCACATCCGGCCGCGGAACGCCGTAGGTCGCGCGCGCCGGCGGACCGTCTTCAATCTGAACCAGTACGTCTTCAATTCCCGATTGGGCCAGCGCCCAGCCACGCACTTCCACCACGTCCCGCACCGGCAGGACGCTGTCGTCACCCGGTGAGTCGCAGACCAGCGCCAGAAATTCGCCGGAGTCGCCGCCGCGCGGTTCGGCTGTGGATCCCGGCGCCCCGCTCCCGGACCGTGCCGCCCAAGGTCTCTCCTGGGGCCCGCCCCTGCCGGCCCCCCGCAGCAGCAATCCTCCGATGCCGCTCAGAACCTTCCAGATGCGGCTGTCGTAGATCGCCTGAATGGCGCGCCGGTTGGTCACCAGGCCCATTTCGAGATCCCGCAGGCGGTCCTCCAGACGCGCATGGGCTCCCACTTGGCGCCTCAGGTCGCCGATCTCTTCGCGCATCTGTTCCACGCTCAAAAGAAGCTGCCGGATCGGTCCCGCGGCGCGCGCCGTTTCCAGATCGCCCGCGCTCCGCTTCTTCGCGGCCAGGTACCCCGCGCGCTGGCCCGCCGGCCCAAAGTCCGTCCACGCATGCGGCCCGCCCGCGAAAAAGCTCGCGACGCTCTCCCGGCCGTCCGCGAAATCCAACGGAACCGCCACATACAGCCCATCCCGCGTGACCCGCAAAAGCTCGGAGAGCAATCCCGCCCGGTGCACGCCGGGAATATGCTCCAGCGTGTCCAGCGAAAATACCAGGTCGAATGCCCCGTCGCGAAACGGAAGCGCCTCCGGGCCGGCATGGATACAATTCCGCGCCCCAGCCTGGGGATTCAGGTCCACCACCACGACCTCGGCGTCCGCAACTGGAGCGCCGGCCGGCGCGCGCGTGCGGCGTCCCACCTCGAGCACCCGGTACGCGGATCCTGTCGGCCGGAACAGCTTGCCGAGGCGCTCCAGCAGCATGTGCCGTTCGTAAAGATCGACTGATATTTCCGGTAGCGGATCGTTCTGGCTCATGCGCGGGGATCTGTGGCGCCGGGACTGAACGATTCAGTCTAGCTCAATTCACCCGCCAATCGCGCCCGTACCCGCGTGTTATACTCGGGAGTTCCCAACGGCCCGAACATGTGGCGTGGCGATTCTCTTTTCCTCTTATCCAGCCTGATCCTGAAGGACTTTAAAATTCGTTACCGGAATATGTCGCTGGGAGTCTTCTGGTCGCTCCTGAATCCCCTGGTGATGATGGGCGTGCTGACTTTCGTATTCACCAAAATCCTCAAGAGTCCCAACCCGGATTGGGCCCTCTTCGTGATGTGCGGGTTGGTGCCCTTCAACTTCTTCAGTGTCGCCTGGATCTCCGGAACCACCTCCATCGTCGACAATGCCGGTCTGATCAAGCGGGTGCCGGCGCCCCGCGAAATCATTCCCTTGGCCGCGGTCCTGTCCAACTGCGTGCACCTCGTCATTCAGATCGGCCTGTTGTTGGCCCTGGCTTTCCTGTTCGGCAGAACCCCTAACCGGCACTGGCTCTGGCTGCCCTTCATCTGGGCGCTGGAAGTGGTCTTTGTGTGCGGCCTTTCCCTGATCACCTCGGCGCTCAACGTCTATATCCGGGACATGCGCTACCTGGTCGAATCGGCCAACACCGTTCTGTTCTGGCTGGTGCCGGTGGTGTATTCGTTTTCCATTATCCCCGCCGGGTACCGCGGCATTTTTCAATGGAATCCGGTGGCCGCGCTGGTCATGGCCATGCGCGACATCCTCATGGAGGGGGTGCGCCCGGGCGCCACCCTGCTGATCAAGCTCGCCGGCATCTCCATCGTCATGCTGGTTTCGGGCCTGACCGTCTTTCGGTTGCTGAAGCCGCGTTTCTCCGATCATCTGTGAGATCGCATGAGCGTCATTGAATTCCGCAACGTGTCCAAGAAGTATCACCGGCATGCCGGACAGATGCTCCTGCGCAATCACCTGACGCGCTTCCTCACCGGCCGCCGGGAACGTCCCTTCTACGCGCTCAAGCGCGTCTCGTTCACCGTCGAGCGGGGCGAAAGCCTGGCCGTGATCGGCAGCAACGGGGCGGGCAAGAGCACGCTTCTGGGCCTGGTGGCGGGCGTCTCGCATCCCGATGAAGGCCAGGTGACGGTCAACGGGCAGATCGCCGCCCTGCTTGAATTGGGATCCGGTTTTCATCCGGATCTCACCGGGCGGGAAAACGTGCGCTTGAACGCCGCGCTTTTGGGGCTGTCGCGCCGGCGCACCGCCGAGGCCTTCGAAGCCATCGTGGATTTCTCCGGCATCCGCGAATTCATCGACGAGCCCTTGCGCACGTACTCGACCGGAATGGTCATGCGGCTGGCCTTCTCCGTGGCCATTAACAGAGATCCGGAAATTCTGCTGGTTGACGAGGTTCTGGCCGTTGGCGATGCGGCGTTTCAAACCAAGTGCATCGATCGCATCCACCACTTCCGGAACGCCGGCAAGACCCTCCTTTTCGTATCGCATACGCCCCTCATCCAGCAGCTATGCGACCGGGCCCTGTGGCTCGATCACGGCGAATTGATCCTGAGCGGGCCGGTGGCGGACGTCTCCGCCGCCTATACCGGACGGCAAGCCGCGCCCGCGTAATTGTGAGGAACGCCTGGCGGGAAACAGCACACAGTTACGTCGGGCTATCGCGGAATTGCGGGAGTCCCTGCGCCGCACCGAGGCCCTCCCCTCGCGACCGGAGTTGCTCGCCCTCGCCGACCTCCTGGAAGAGGCCGTGGCGCGCATGGAAGCCTCCGGCAGGCTGGCCGTGCGCCACTCCGCTGAGTTGGAGCGGCGCCTGCTGCACATCGAGAATAGCCGCTTCCTGCGCACCCTGCAGTGGCCCGGCCGCTTCCTGGGGGACTGGAAGGGACGCCTGGGTCAGTTGCTCCTGCATTCCCCCTTGCATCCGCTTTACCTGAAGCTGGTGCATCCGCGCTTCGCCGAGGACCGCTACCGCCAGTGGGTCGAAAACGAGCTGGCGCCGGCCGGGCCGCCGCTGCCGGAAAACCCGCTCATCAGCCTGATCCTCCCGGTGCGCAATGCGCGCCTGGACTGGCTGGAAGCGGCCGTGGACTCGGTCCTCGCCCAGACCTACGGCTGCTGGCAGCTCTGTGTCTGCGACGATGCCTCCGAACAGGATTGCACCCCCTATTTCGCCGCCCGGAGCGCCGCCGAGCCGCGCATCCGCTTTGTGCGCTCCAGTCAACGCCTGGGCATCGCCGGCGCCCTGAACCGGGCCGCTGAGCTGGCCGCCGGTGAATACGCCGGCTTCCTGGATCAGGACGACCTGCTGGCGCCGCACGCCCTCCATTGCGTGGCCGCGGCAGTTCAGGACGGGCAGCCCGACCTGCTCTACAGCGACGAGGATTACCTGGACCCCCAGGGGCGCCGCGTGCAGCCCATCTTCAAGCCCGCCTTCTCCCCCGACCTGTTGCGCTGCGGAATGTACATGGGCCATCTGCTCGTGGTGCGCACCGCCAGACTGCGCGAGTTGGGCGGATTTCGCAGCGGCTACGACGGCAGCCAGGATTACGACCTCGCCTTGCGCGTGGCCGCCGATTCCCCGGGCCCGGCGGCCATCCGCCACATTCCGCGCGTGCTGTACCACTGGCGCCGGCACCCGGATTCCACCGCGCAGCACGCCGCCGCCAAGCCCTATACCCTCACCGCCGGATTGCAGGCGCTCTCCGCGGCCGTCTCCGCGCGCGATCCCGGCGCGGCCGTCACGCCGGGCGCTTTCCCCAACACCTATCGCGTGCGCTGGCCCGTCCCCGCCGGCCTCCAAGCCAGCCTGGTCGTTTGTTCGCGCAACGCCCGCCTGCTGAAGCAGTGCCTGGAAGCCATCGCCCGGCACACCTCCCACGCCAACCGCGAGCTGGTGATCGTCGAGCACCGCACCGGCGACGTCGCCGCCATGGATCGGCTTCTAAAAGAATGGGACTGCGTGAGGGTGCCCTACAGCGGGCCGTTCAATTTCGCGGCTATGAACAATCTGGGCGCGCGCCATGCCGGCGGTGCGGTCCTGGTCTTTATGAACGACGACGTCGAACCGCTCGACGCCGGGTGGCTGAGCGCCCTGCTGGCCCACGCCAACCGCCCGGATGTGGCTGCCGTCGGCGCGAAGCTGGTGTATCCCTCCGGCGCTGTCCAACACGCGGGCATCGTCATCGGCATCATGGAAGGCGCCGGACATTTGCACCGCAATACTTTCGGCTCGCCCTATTGGAACTGGCTGCCCTTCACTCGCAATGTTTCCGCGGTCACCGGCGCCTGCCTGGCCATTCGCAAGAGTGTCTTTCAGGAGCTTGGCGGCTTCGACGAAACCTTCCCGGTAAACTACAACGATGCCGACCTGTGCCTGCGCGCGCGGCAGGCCGGCTACCAGGTGATCGTCGAACCCGCCGCGCTGCTGCGCCACCGCGAGTGCCAGTCGCGCCAGGCCGGCGTGCGGCTGGAAGAACGCCATGCCTTCGAGCAGCGCTGGGCCGCCTGGCTCGAGCGCGGCGACCCCTTCTATAGCCCCTACCTCCGGCGCGCGGCCGAAGATGCCGGCCTGGAACTTCAAGATCCGGCGGAGCCGCCGTGCTGGCGATAGCTTGGCTGAGGAGCCATCCCACCGCCGCCGCCGCGTTGACCCTGATCGCGGTCTTGCACCTCTGCTTCTTCCCGTTCATTTGGGGCGGCCGGACCCTGCTCTCCGCCTCCCGCGGCGTCCCCAGCATCCTGCCCAATGGCGCCTTCTACGGCGGCAGCCAGGGACCAGCTATCGCCCGGGGCAACGACAAAGTCGTCCCCGCCTGGCTGCCGGAACCGGATGCGGCCCTGCTCCACCATCAATACCTCCGCGAGAAACGCCTGCCTCTCTGGAATCCCTATCAATCCTACGGGGCCCCGCTGGCCGCGGACATGCAGTCGCAGTCGTTTTACCCGCTCTTCCTCCTCTTTGCCCTTCATCCCGGACCGCGAACCTGCAATTTCTTCATCCTTGCCCGCTTTCTTTTAGCAGGTCTCTTTGCCTACCTTTATTTGCGGCTTTTCCTGCCCTTCGTTCCCTCCATAGCCGGCGGCATCGCCTGCATGCTGTCGGGCTGCTATGTCCTCTTTTACAACATGCCGGAACTGAGCGTGAGCATCCTGGTTCCCGCCCTGTTTCTGGCCACGGAACGCCTGCTGCGGGCACAAAACACGCGCAACGTGATGTTGTCGATCGCAGTCACCTTCCTGTGTATCGCCGGCGGCATGCCGGAAAGCACCTTTCTGGTCCTGGCTTTCGGCGGCGTCTATTTCCTCTTCCGGCTGGCCGTGGGTTCGCCTGCCCGCGCCGCGCGTGCCGCCCAATTGAAGTACTTCCTCTCCGCGCAAGCTCTCGGGCTGGCGCTGGCGGCCTTTCTCCTGATTCCGTTTTTCGAATTCATGCCGCTCTCCTTCGACTCGCATCAACCCGCCAACCTGCATGGAGCCCTTGTCGGCCTGAAGCACGATGCGTTTGGTATCTCGATTTTCACTTATGTCATACCCGCGCTGTTCGGGCCTGCCCAGCATTCCATCGCTCCCGGCCTTGGCGGCGTCTTCGTTCTGCGCGGTTTCATGGGAGTCGTGCAGGTCTTGTTTGCCGTAGTCGCGGTGGGAAGCCTGATCCGCAAACCGAAAACCGGCCTTCCTGGCGCCACGCCGCTCACGCTCTTCTTCTTCGCATCCGCTGTGGCCGTCCTTCTGAAGCGCTATGGCGCGCCCGTCGTCAATTGGATCGGGTGTCTGCCGTTCTTCCGGTTGATTGTGTTCCCGAAGTACGAGGAGCCGCTCCTGGCCTTCGCCCTTGCCGTGCTCTGCGCCTTCGGCATGCATCAGGTTTTGAGCAACACGGTAAGCCGCCGGCGGCTGGCCCTATCGCTCCTGATCGTCTTTGCACTGCTGGCCGCGGCTCTCGCGTTATCCCTGTCCGCCATCCTGGCTGCCAAGGCGCGGCCAGATATCTTCTATATGAGCCTCGCGGGAGCCGCCGCCGTGTTGTTCCTGGCTGCGTTCGCCCTACTGGGACCGCCCCTGCCGGGTGCCGCAACCTGGCTGCCCGCCGCGCTGCTGACTCTTCTGGCGGCGGAGATGGCCGGCAACTACATCGTCCCGCTTTACAATGTCTGGACGCGCCCCGCGGCTGACGACGCCAACCCATACCTGGGAGGACCCTACATCGACTACCTGAAAGCCGGGATCGGAGCTCACCAGCGCATCGTCGGACGGGATCTCATTCTGAGTGCGAACTGGCCCGGCGCTTTTCAGATCGGTGATATCCGCGGCGTGGATGCCCTGTATTACCGCAAATATTTCGCCTTGATCCGTTACTTTTTGCGCGAAGAGATCCCCCCCGACGCGAAAGGGGATCTCGACAACAGCTTCACCGGTGAAAAGTGGCTGCCTTTCGACAGCCCCCTCAAACAGCGCCTGCTGCAACTCTCCTCGGTGAAATACCTCTTGTCTTCGCTGCCCTACCGGCCGGCGTCGGGGTGCGCGCCCGAGATTGTCCGCCAGAACCATGGCCGCCTGTTGCCGGGACACGAAAACCTGGTCGAACTCCGCATCTTCACGATTGCGGGAGACACCCGGGAGGTCCTCTATGAGCATCCGCCCTATGATCGCCTCCCCTTCCGAACCGCGATCACGCCTGACCGCCGCGCTTTTTCTTTCAGCGTAGCCATGCAACCGGACGTTTATGACGGAACCATGCCAATATGCGGAGACGGCGTGGAGTTCCGCTTGGAAATCCGCGACAGCGCCGGCCGGATTCGCCCGCTGTTCAGCCGCTATATCGATCCCAAACACAATCCGGAGGAGCGCCGCTGGATTCCGGGATCGGTCGATCTGAGTCCTTACCTGGGCCAGACCGTGGACCTGCTCTTCACCACCACGGCGGGACCCACAGGGGACACTTGCGCCGCCTGGGCCGGTTGGGGCGATCCGCATTTCAACGGCAACACTCCCACCCAATCCGCCTTCCACCTGGTGTACGACCACGAGATCAAGATCTACGAATACCCGGACTACCTTCCGCGAGCCGCCCTGTTTTCCAGCGTGGAGTTAGCCGCGGACGATGACGCGGCGCTGGCTGAACTGGTGTCTCCGGCGCTCGACATCTTTCAGTCGGCCGTGGTTTCGGCCACGGGTTTGAGCCCCGCCGATGCGGCCGCCATTCGGAACCTCGACAACCGTCCCCCCGAGCGAGTGCGCGCCGCCACGATTCTCTCCTATTCTTCTCAGGAAGTGACGATCGATGCCGCCCTGGAGCGGCCCGCTTTGCTGGTGCTCAACGACAGCGACTATCCCGGCTGGAAAGTCTACGTGGATGGACGGCCCTCGCACTGGATCACAGCCAATTATCTCTTTCGCGGCGTCCTGCTCGGGCCGGGTAGTCACGCGGTGCGCTTCGCTTATCAACCCGCGTCCTTTGCCGCCGGAGCGGCCATCTCCTTCGCCGCCTTCATCTGCCTGGCCGGCTTTGCCATCTGGCGCGGGCGCTCCCCGCGCATCGGGGGACGGCGTTGACTTCCACCCGTCAGACCCTTTCCGCCGCGCTCTTACTGGTGCTCGCACTGCACCTGTGCTTCTTTCCGTTCATTTGGGGAAATAAGACCCTGCTCGCCGGATCCCGCGGCGTCACCGCCGGCATCATGCCCAACGGCGCCTTCTACGGCGGCGGTCAGGGGCCCTCCATCGCCCGCGGCAACGATATGGGCGCCGCGGGTTGGTTACCCGATCCGGATGCCGCGTTGATCCACCATCAATACTTCCGCGAGTATCGTCTCCCTCTTTGGAATCCTTATCAATCCTACGGCGCGCCCCTGGCCGCCGATATGCAGTCGCAGCCGTTCAATCCCCTCTTCGTCCTGTATACCCTCCATCCCGGACCGCGCACTTACAATTTCTTCATCCTCGCCCGCTTTCTTGTGGCTGGCCTCTGTACGTGCCTTTATCTGCGCCTTTTCCTGCCTTTTGTCCCGTCGGTAGCCGGCGGAATTGCCTGCATGTTGTCGGGCTACTATATCCTTTTTTACAACATGCCTCACTTGAGCGTCGAGGTGCTGATCCCCGCGCTTTTTCTTGCCACGGAACGCCTGCTGCGCCGGCAAAGCACCGCTAACGTGATCCTCTCCATCGCCGTCGTCTTTCTGTGCATGGTGGGCGGCATGCCGGAAAGCGCCTTCCTCGCCCTCGCATTTGCCTGTGCCTACTTCCTCTTCCGCCTGGCCGTGGGCCGCCCGACGCGCGCCGCGCGCCTCCCTCAGCTAAAGTACTTCCTCTTCGCTAACACGCTCGGCCTGGCGCTCGCGGCTTTCCTCCTGGTTCCTTTCTTCGAGTTCATGAAGCTCTCCTTCGACACGCATCAGCCCGCCAACCTGCATGGATACATCCTCGGCCTGAAGCACGACGCGCCGGGCCTCTCCCTGTTTACCTATATCGCACCCATGCTCTTCGGGCCGGCCTCCTCCCCCATCGCGCTCGGCCTTGGCGGAATGGACTCTCTGCGGGGCTTCCTGGGGGTCGTGCAGGTCCTGTTTGCGCTGGTAGCGGCGGGAGGCCTGATCCGCAAGCGGCAAGACCGTTTTCCCGGCGAACGGCCGCTCACGCTCTTCTTCCTCGCCTCCGCTCTGGCTATCGTGCTGAAGCGCTACGGCGCGCCCGGAATCAATTGGATCGGGCGCCTTCCGTTTTGCCGGCTCATCCTGTTCCCGAAGTACGAAGAGCCCCTTCTGGCCTTCGCCCTTGCCGTGCTCTGCGCCTTCGGCATGCATCAGGTCCTCACCGGCGCCGTGAGCCGCCGGCGCATCGCCGCGTCGGTCTTGATCGTCTTTGGCGTGTTGGTAGCGGCCCTGGCATTCTCGTTGCCCCCTGTGCTGGCGGCCGGGGCCCAGCCGCATGATTTCTATCTCAGTCTCGCGGGCGCCGGCGCCGTGCTCTTCCTGGCCGCGCTCATTCTGCTGGGTCCGGCCCGCCCCGCTTCCGCAAAGTGGCTGCCGGCCGCGCTGCTGGCCCTACTGGCGGTCGAGATGGCGGGTAACTATCTTTACCCCGTTTACTATGTCCTGACCCGTTCCGCCGGTGACGACGCCAATCCATACCTCGGATCGCCCTACATCGATTTCCTGAAGGCCGGGACCGGCGCTCGGGAGCGCGTGGCCGGACGCCGGGGAGTCCTGCATCCGGACTGGGCGGGAAGTTTTCAGCTCGCTGATATACGCGGCCTGGATGCCATGTACTATCGCAAATACGATGACTTCATGCGCTTCTTTTTGCGCGATGATATGTCCCCCGGAGCGCGTGCCGACCTCAATATCTTCACCGGTTTCCGCTGGCCGTTCTTCGATACGCCCTCCCGGCGGCGCCTGCTCCAGCTTTCCTCGGTGAAATTTCTTTTATCGATGGAACCGTATATGCCGTCGCCCGGACGCGTCCAGGACATCCTCCGGCAGAATCGGGGCCGGCTCTTGCCGGGACGCGAAAACCTGGTCGAGGCCCGCGCCTTCACCATTGCAGGCGAGACCAAGCCGGTTCTGTTCGAGCATCCGCCCTACCAGCGCCTGCCGTTCCGAACCGCCATCACGCCCGCCACCCGCGAGTTCTCGTTTGCCGTGGCCATGCAGCCGGACGTTTATGACGGATCCATGCCCCTATGCGGCGAAGGCGTGCGCTTCCGGTTGGAAATCCGCGACAGCGCCGGCCGGATTCGACTGCTGTACGACCGCTACATCGATCCCAAGCACAATCTCGCGGAGCGCCGCTGGATTCCCGGATCGGCCGGCCTGAGCCAATACCTGGGCCAGACCGTGGACCTGCTCTTCACCACCACTCCAGGACCCAAAGGGGACACTTGCGCCGCCTGGGCCGGTTGGGGCGATCCGCATTTCAACACCGGCACTCCCGCCCAATCCGCCTTCCGCCTGGCCTACGACCACGAAATCAAGATCTACGAATACCCGGACTACCTTCCCCGCGCGGCTCTGTTTTCCAGCGTCCAACTGGCCCCGGATGATGACGCGGCGCTGGCCGAACTGGGCTCCCCGGCGCTCGACATCTTTCAGACCGCCGTGGTTTCGGCCAGGGGTCTGAGCGCCGCCGATGCCGCCGCCATTCGGGATCTCAACAACCGTCCCCCCGAACCAGTGCGCGCCGCCACAATTCTGTCCTATACTTCCCAGGAAGTGAAGATCGATGCCGTCCTGGAGCGGCCGTCGTTGCTGGTGCTCAACGATAGCGGCTATCCCGGCTGGAAGGTCTACGTCGATAGCCGTCAGTCGCACTGGATCGCGGCCAATTATCTCTTTCGCGGCGTCCTGCTCGGGCCCGGCAGGCGCCTGGTGCGCTTCGCTTACCAACCCGCGTCCTTTGCCGCCGGAGCGGCCATCTCTTGCGCCGCGCTCCTGTGTCTGGCCGGCTTTGTCTTCTGGCGCGAGCGCTCGTCGCGCATCGGGGTGCGGCTTTGACTTCAACCCGTCAGACCCTCTCCGCCGCGCTCTTGCTGCTTCTGGCCTTACATCTGTGCTTCTTCCCGTTTATCTGGGGAGATAAGACCCTGCTGGCCGGCTCGCGCGGAGTCACCAGCGTGATGCCCACCGGCGCCTTCTACGGCGGAAGCCAGGGCCCTTCTATTTATCGAGGCAATGACATGGGCGCCTCCTCCTGGGTGACCGAGGCCGGCGCCCCTTTATTGCGCCATCAGTACCTTGACGAAAAGAACGCGCCCCTCTGGAATCCTTACCAGGCCTACGGCGCGCCTCTGGCCGCCAACATGCAGTCGCAGCCGTTTAACCCTCTCTACATCCTGTTCGCGCTGCACCCCGGACCCGGAACTTACAATCTCTTCGTCCTCTGCCGCCTGCTGATCGCGGGACTGTGCGCCTATCTCTATCTGCGTCTCTTCCTGCCTTTTGCGCCCTCGCTCGCGGGCGGCCTCGTCTGCATGCTGTCCGGCTACCACATCCTGTTCTTCAACCTGCCTCACCTCAGCGTGGAAGTCCTCCTGCCCGCGCTTTTCCTGGCCATCGAGCGCCTGTTGCGCCAACATAGCGCGCGCAACGTGCTTCTGGCTGTCGCCGTGATCTTTCTATCCGTCGCCGGCGGCATGCCGGAGAGCACCCTCCTGCTCCTGACCTTCGGCTGCGCCTATTTCCTCTTCCGCCTTCTCGCTGACCGCGCGCTTCGGTCCGCTGCTCGCGGCCACCTCGCTTATTTTGTGGCCGTCCATCTGCTCGGTCTGGCCCTCGCGGCCTTTCTGCTGGCGCCTTTCCTCGAATTCCTGCGCATTTCCTTCGACATTCACCAGGTCAGGAACACCGGGCACATCAGCGGCCTCGATCACGACCGTTTCGGCCTTTCCATCTTCACCTACGCCGTCCCCCTGCTGTTCGGCGCCGCCTGGAAGACCATTGCGCCCGGTCTCGGCGGCTACACCTCCCTGCGCGATTTCTTTGGCATCCTGGCGGCCCTGTTTGCCCTGATCGCGGCGGGCAGCTTGCCCGCTAATCTCCGGCGCCGCCTTTCCGCCGATCACCGCCTGATCGCCTTTTTCCTCGCTTCGGTGGCCGTAGTGCTTCTGAAACGATACGGCGCGCCTTTCGTCAATTGGATCGGTTACCTGCCGTTCTACCGGTTAGTCCAGTATCGGAAATACGAAGAGCCTGCCCTGGCGTTCTCCGTCTCGGTGCTTTGCGCATTCGGCGTGGCCCAGGTGCTGGCGCGCCAGGTTAGCCGCCGCCGTCTCGTGCTGTCCTTGGCGATGGCGTTCCTGGCGTTAGTGGGCATCGCCGCCGCCTCGCTCCCCGTGGTGCTGGCAGCCCACGCGGAGCCTCACCAATACTATCTCAGCCTGGGAGGCGCGGCCGCCGTCCTGTTCCTCGCCACCGTGCTGTTGCTCGGCTCCGATACCGCCAGGCCGGGCCGGCTGGCCGCATCGCTCCTGGTGCTGTTGGCATGCGAATTGGCCGGCAATTACATTCTCCCGGTCTATTACCTGATGACCCGCTCCGCCACCGATGATGCCAACCCGTACCGCGGCGCTCCCTATATCGGCTTTCTCCAATCCCATATAACGGCCAACGAGCGCGTTTTTGGAAGGGATGAAATCCTCTATCCGAACTGGGCGGGTAGTTTTCAAGTCGCCGATATCCGCGGCCTGGACGCCATGTACTACTGGAAGTACCTTCCCTTTGTGCGGTCTTTCCTGCGCGACGAGGCGCCCCAGACTCCGCGGGGCGATCTCGTCGAACGCTTCACCGGCGGCAATCAACATACTTTTGATACCGCGCTGAAGCGGCGCCTCCTGCAGCTTTCGTCCGTGAAATACCTCCTGTCCATGCAGCCCTTTGCCATCGACTCGCCGCTGATTCAGGACATCCTCCGGCAGAACGCCGGGCGTCTGTTGCCGGGACGGGAGAACCTCATCGAATCCCGGGCCTTCACCATTTCAGGCGAGACCAGGCCGGTTCTGTTTGAGCATCCCGTTTACAAACGCCTGCCGTTCCGCACGGCCGTCACGCCCGCCACCCGTCAGCTCTCGTTCAGCGTGGCCATGCAGCCGGCCGTTTACGACGGATCCATGCCGCTGTGCGGCGAAGGCGTGCGCTTCCGGCTGGAAGTCCGCGACAGCGTCGGACGGATTCGCCCGTTGTACGACCGCTACATCGATCCCAAACACAACCCGGCGGAGCGCCGCTGGATTCCCGGATCGGCCGATCTGAGCGAGTACCTGGGGCAGACCGTGGATCTGCTCTTCACCACCACCACGGGGCCCACAGGGGACACTTGCGCCGCTTGGGCGGGTTGGGGCGATCCCTATTTCAACGGCGACACTGCCGCGCCACCGGCCTTCCGGCTGGCCTACGGCCACGAAATCAGGATCTACGAATACCCGGACTACCTTCCCCGTGCGGCCCTTTTCTTCAACGTGGAAGTGGCTCCGGACGACGCGGCGGCCCTGGCCAGGCTCGCGGCGCCGTCCCTGGAGATATTTCAGACGGCGGTGGTTTCGTCAACCAGCCTGGATCCCGCCGATATGGCGGCCATCGGGAGGCTCAACAGCCTCCCCCCCGAGCGGGTGCGCGCCGCCCGAATTCTGTCCTACGCCTCCCAGGAAGTCGCCCTCGATGCCGCCGCGGAACGGCCCGCGCTCCTGGTGCTCAACGACAGCGGCTATCCCGGTTGGAAAGTGTACGTCGATGGACGGCCGTCGCGCTGGATCGCGGCGAATTATCTGTTCCGCGGCGTGCTGCTCCCACCCGGCAGGCACCGGGTCCGCTTTGCCTACCAACCCGCTTCGCTGGCGGCGGGAGCGGCCGTTTCCGGGGCCGCGCTGCTGTGCCTGGCCGGATTCCTGCTGCGCATTCGCCGCGGCGGCTCACGCGTTGCCAAAGCGCACCTTGTGTAGTAGCCAGCGCCGCTCCAATTCCCGCCGTTGCCCCGGTTGCAGCACGGATGCGCCGCCCCGTTGCGCCAGCAGATAATCCAGTAGTTGCGCCACCGGCACGAACCACCCGTTCCGCCGCGCTAGCCCCGCCATCCGCTCCGCGAATCGCGGCTCCATCCGCCCATCCCAGAAGCCCAGCCCGAAGTGCGTGTACATGATGCACGCTCCGCCCTCGGCTTCCAGTTTGTCCAGGTTGGCTTCGCCGATGCGGTCTACGAAGGCCGGCGCGTTGGCGCCCTCCGCCGAAGCGAACCAGTAGTTCACATACGGCCGCTCCGGATCGTGGTACGGCATGTAAGGGCAGGCGCGCAGCGTGTTGGTCTCTGCGAAAGTAAAGTTCCGCATGTACCGTATTTGCCGCCGGCAGAGGTCGCCCCAGAATTCCGCGTGCTCCGGGATGTGCCCGTGGGAGCGATGCCGGTTCCTGCCGCGCGTCAGCGCATTGTAAAGCAGGCGGTGCACGCCGCTCACCCGCTGATCGCCCCAGTAGATGTTCTCCTCGCAGAAATAATGCTGCGCCATGCTGGCCGGATACCCGCCGAAGTACTCCGCGAACTTCTCCAGGCCCAACTGCGTCTCCGGGCGCGTGGACGTGTGCGGCGTGGCGTTGTGCAATCCGATCTCGAATCCCTTCCGCTGCAGTTCCTGCACCCATGCGCGGTAGCCGGGCTCGGCGCACGTGCCGCCATGGTCCGAAGGCGTCCGCGAACCGCGCACCGGCCATACCCCCTTGGTGGTCCGGAAACCCAGATCCGCCAGCAGCGCGTACACCTCCCGGCCGCCTTCCAGGGTCTGCGAGTCCGGATCGTCGAAGATGGTAAATGCGAACGATTTCCCATGGGGCCAGATCATGGTCGATTCAACCCCTGGGCCCTGAACGACTCCTCTGCCCGATCAAGCCCCACCGTCCGCTCGAACTCGCTGAAATCGTTGCCGATCGCCATCGCCAGGGCCAGCAGCCTTTCGAGCGCCTCGCCCGGCGATGAAAAGGTGATCGAAATCGCGCCCGCGGACACCGAAACGCCCTCGGGCAAATCGGCCAAGCGCTGCTCCATCACCGTGATGGGCGCCTCCACCAGCACTTTTGGCTGAGCCAGCGCCGCCTTCCGCAGTCCCTCCATGACCTGGGCCAGCCTTTGCCGGCGCCTCCGTTCGTAATGCGCGTCGTCGCCGGCCGCCAGGCGCTGCAAATGCGCGATTAGTTCCGCCCGGTCGGCCACCCCGTTCGCCCCGATCTGCCGGGCCACGCAGGGCTGCAGGATTTGCTGGGCGCGCCGCCGGCCCACCCGCAGCAGTGCCTGCAGCGTCTCCCGGTCGACCCACGGCCAGGGTAGAGCGTTCAGTTCGGCAATGACCTCGTCTAAACGCCCATACCAGATTGGTTTATCGGGCACCGTACTAAACTATCACGATGCTGGCGATTATGCGCAATCGCGCAAAATACTCCAACATTCACTTCTGATAATGGAAGCTTATCAGAAGTATGGTAAGATCCTCTCGTGTCCGGGTCTACCGCCCTCCAAATCGCCTCCCTGGGCCGGCAAGCCCTCCAGTTTGCCGCCGCCGCCAAAGCCCGAAACACCCTCCGCGCTTATCAAGCCGACTGGCGGGATTTCTGCCTCTGGTGCGAGGTCCATCAGTGCGCCGCCATGCCCGCCGAATCGCAAACCGTGGCCCTCTACCTCACCGCCCGCGCCGCGACGCTCAAAACCTCCAGCCTGGCGCGCCGCCTCACCACCATCAACCGGGCCCACCAGGCGGCCGGACACCCGTCGCCCGCAACCATGCAAAACGCCGTCGTGAGCGAGGTCTGGAAAGGCATTCGCCGCACCAAGGGCACGGCTCAGCAAGGGAAAAAACCGTTCCTCACGCCCGATCTGCGGGCCATGCTCGCCGCGCTGCCGCCGGACCTGCGCGGCCTGCGCGACCGGGCCCTGTTGCTGGCGGGCTTTGCCGGCGGCTTCCGCAGGTCCGAACTGGCCGCCTTGCGCGTCCAGGATCTGGAAGCCACGCCCGATGGACTCATCGTCCGGCTGCGCCGCTCCAAAACCGATCCGGAAGGGCAGGGAAGACCCGTGGCGCTGCCCTACGGCTCCGATCCCCGCACCTGCCCGGTGCGCGCCGTGCGCGCCTGGCTGGAGCAGGCCGCCATTACCGCCGGACCGCTTTTCCGCGCCATAGGCCGGCGGGGCGCCGTCAGCCAACAGCCCTTGCACCCGGATTCCGTCGCCTATCTGGTCAAACGCGCGGCGGAGCGCGCGGGCCTCGAAGCCCTGGACTACGCCGGCCACAGCCTGCGCGCGGGCTTGGCCACCCAGGCGGCCATGAACGGCGCCAGCGAACTCGCCATCATGAAGCAGACCGGCCACCGGTCCCTGGCGACCGTGCGGAAGTACATCCGCGAAGGGACCCTCTTTCGCGACAACGCCGCCGCCAAACTGGGCCTTTAAAACCTACCCCGTCTCCCCGAAGTACGCTGCTATCGCCTCGCGGATCCTGCCGCTGGCCCGGCCATCGCCGTAGGGATTGTGGATGCGCGCCATACGGCCGTATTCCGCTTCGTCGTCCAGCAGGCGTTCGGCCTCCCGCACGATCCGGTCCGTGTCCGTGCCCACCAGTTTCACCGTGCCGGCCTCCACCGCCTCGGGCCGCTCCGTTTTCTCGCGCATCACCAGGATCGGCTTGCCCAACGACGGCCCTTCTTCCTGGATGCCCCCGGAATCGGTGATCAGCAGGCGCGCGCGCCGCATCAGGTCCACGAACGGAACGTAATCCAGGGGCTCCACCAGGAGCACATTCGTCAGTCCGCCCAACCGCCCGTACACCGGGTCCATAACTTTAGGATTACGGTGCACCGGATACACCACCTGCACGTCGGTCCGCCTCGCCAGCCGCGCCAGCGCCGCGCAGATGCGCTCGAAACCCTCGCCGAAGCTTTCCCGGCGGTGCGCGGTCACCACGATCAACTTCCGGGATGCATCCAGTTGCGGCCATGCGCCCGCCGGCAGCCGTCCGGCGGCCAGCGCATCCCGCACATGCAGCACCGCGTCGATCCCCGAATTGCCGGTAATCGAGATCCGCTCCTGGCTCACGCCCTCCGCCAGCATGTTGCGCGCCGCGGCTTCGGTGGGCGCGAAATGCAGGGCCGCCAGCCTGCCCGCCACCACCCGGTTCATCTCTTCCGGAAACGGCTGCGCCAGGTCTCCCGTGCGCAGGCCCGCTTCCACGTGTCCCACCGGCGCGTGTTGATAGAAGGCCGCCAGGGCCCCCGCCAGCGTGGTGGTGGTGTCGCCTTGCACCAGCACCATGTCCGGCGCCTCGGCCGCGATCACCGGCTCCAGCGACGCCAGCACCCGCGCCGTGATCTGCGCCAGCGTCTGCCCCGGCTGCATCAGGTCCAGGTCGTAGTCCGGTGTCACCTCAAAGGCGCTCAGCACCTGGTCCAGCATCGCGCGATGCTGCGCCGTCACGCACACGCGCACCCCAAACCGGCCGCTCCCGCGCAGATTCAACAGCACCGGACACAGCTTGATGGCCTCGGGCCGCGTACCGAAAACTACCAGGATCTTACGCAACAGGCGATTCTAGCAGTAACAAATGAGCAAATGTTACACTGATGGGGTCGCCCGCATGGCTAGATTCCTCTTCACCTGCTGGTCCTTCCCCGGCCACGTCTTTCAACCCATGGCCATCGCTCACGTCCTGCGCGAACGCGGCCACCAGTGCGCCTTCTACTCCGGGCCGCGCGCCGCCCGCGTCGTGGAAGGCGAGAATTTCCCCTTCTTCCCCTCCGGCCAGGCCGAGGAGGACGCTATGTACAGCTTCATGTTCGCGCCCGAGCAAACCCGGGCCGTGAGCTGGAGAACCATGCTGCAATTCAGCACCACCATCCAAAGGTGGCTGCTGGGCAGCATCCCCCGCCAGTTGGAAGATCTCGAGCGCATCCTGTCCGTCTGGCCGGCGGATGTGCTGGTCACCGAGCAGAACATGTGGGCCCCCATGCTGGTAATGCGCGAGAAACGGCGCATGCCCGTGGCCGTGCTCGGATACATTTCCTGCCTGGTCCCCGGACCGGACGCGCCGCCTTTCGGCATGGGCCTGCCCGCTCCCCGCAATTGGTACACCCGGCTGCTCGCCAGATCCGTGTGGTGGGGTACCTCGCCCTTCCGCGCCGGCTTCCGGCGGGCCGCCAACGATATCCGCCAACGCTATGGCCTGGCGCCCCTGCGGACGTCTGTGCTCGAATTCACCGGTACCATGCCGCTCTACATCGTCATGGGCACTTCCGAGTTCGATTACGAACGCAAGGACCTGCCTCCTTCGGTGCATTACGTGGGGGCCTGTCTTTGGGACAAATTACGCCACGAGAAGCCCTCCGACTGGCTGGCGCAATTGCCCAAGGGCCAGCCCTGGGTGCACGCCAGCGAGGGCACCGTGCATGTCGTATCGCCATTCGTGCTCTCGGCCGCGGCACAGGGCCTGGGCAACCTGCCCATGCAGGTGATTCTGACAACAGGTGGCAACCGGGAACCCTCCGAGCTGGATTTGGGACCAATCGCTCCCAATGTCCACGTTGTGCGTTGGGTGTCCCACACCGAACTCCTGCCGCATCTGGACGTTTTGATTACTACCGGCGGTTCTGCCACCGTGCAAACCGCCCTGAGAGCCGGCGTGCCCTTGATTATCGTCCCCACCGATTGGGACAAGCCGGATATCGCGCGCCGCGTCGTCGATACCGGCGCGGGATTACAACTGGCGCCCGCACAATGCACCGCCAAAAACCTCCGCGCGGCCGTGGAACAAGTGTTAAGCACGCCTTCGTTCCGGCGCAATGCACAGCGTATGGCAGCCGCTTTTGCCCGCTACGGCGGGCCGCCGGCCGCCGCCGATTTGTTGGAAAAGTTGGCTGCGGAGCGGGATTCTACATAATTCCCGCATCATTTACTAGTACTCTCTATCCCGGCGTTCTGTGGACACTTGTAAGGTGAAATGGTAAGGTTAAACCGTTTAGGGATTTCGCGTTAGGGAACATCTGTTTGCCAAGAGGCCGGTGAATTCGCACCCGCCCAAAAGAGAGGACTCCATGTCACTGTCTATCGTTTCTCGCGTTTCGTTGGCCGCCCTGCTGGCGTTGGCCGTTTCGCCGCTGCTGGCCGCGCCGCCGTCCGCCCCCGCGCTCACTACCGACACAACCTATTCCAACCTGTTCTACGGCGCCATCCCGCCCAATGGAAACAACGCGCCGGTGGTCGTCTTCGTACACGGACTGGGCGGCAATGTCCAGGACTGGATCGAGGTGCACAATTGCCCCGCTTCCATCGTCGGCTGCAAAGGCTCCAACAACGATATGTACGACCTCGCGTACCAGGCAGGCTACCGCACGGTCTTCATGAGCATGAGCGCCGACAATTCCAACAACAGCCTCAGTATCCAGACCAATGCGGCCATGCTCCAGACACTGTTTCCCGTCATCCTCAGCCACTATGGCGTCAGTAAGGTCTATTTCGTCGCGCACTCCAAAGGCGGCTTGGATCTGGAAGACGCCATCGCCAATCCCCAGTGGATCGGTATGGCCACCGCGGTCATCGAGTTGGGCACGCCCAACCAGGGCGACGCCCTCGCCGACTGGATCTTCAGTCCCGCCGGCAACGCCCTCGGCCAGTTGCTCGGCCTGCTGACTCCCGGAGTCCAGTCCCTCGAAATAGCCAACGTCCTCCAGTTCCGCGCCCAGTGGGATCCCATTTTCCAGAACGCCAAGATCCCCTTCTACACCGTGTCCGGCAATACTTATGTGTGTCCGGGTGGACCGGGCACCTGCCCCACCGGGACCACCGGACCGATTCTGACCACCATCACCGGCGGCAAGAACGCTCCGCCCAACGACGGCCTGGTAACCCATCCGGAGTCGCTGCTGCCCACGACCTACGCCATGGAACTCGGGATCGTCTTCGCCAATCACTACATCTTGCGCATGGGCGATAACACCTTCAGCTTTGTCAACGCACGCATCCTGGAATTGCAGAGCCAGCAGCCCGGCCCCACCATGGTGGCCAACGGCGGCTTTGGCGATCAGCACAATAACTGGTCCTGGTCCATGGCTTGGTTCAAGAACATGTTGTATGTGGGCGTCGGCCGGGAGCCCAACTGCATTACCGCGGCCGCCAGCGCCATCCAGATTGGGATACCCAGTCTTTATCCGCCCAACATCGGCGACTGCACCCCGGACTATCACGATCTGCCCCTGCAGGCTGAGATCTGGCAATACAACCCGGCCACCAGCATTTGGGCCAGGGTTTTCCAATCCCCCAACTCGCTCTCCACGGTCGATAACGCCGGAGTGGCCGTTCCCACCGCGCGCGATGCCGGCTTCCGCGGCCTCTCGGTGGTCAACGAACCCGGCGGCGTGCAGGCTCTGTATGCCGGCGGCGTCACCTCCGGCGAAATCTTCGAGTGCCATCCGCCCAATATCACCACCAACTGCGCCACCCAGGGCACTTGGCCGCCGCCGCGCCTCCTCCGTACCACCGACGGCGTCACCTGGAACCCCGTTCCGCAAAACGGCACCCTCACCACCGTGAACGGCAGCAGCAACTGGACCCCGGCGCAGTGCGGCGGCTCGCCCTGCTTCCTTGGTGCGCTCACCGCCAACGGCACTTACACCGTGCCCGCTTATCCCAACTACAGCATCCGTTCGGCCGCCCAACTTTGCAGCACGCCCGGTCCCGGCTGCCTGCAGGACGGCATCTTCTTTGTGCAGGTGGGCGACTATCCCGGTGTCGGCCGCGTCATTTCCGCCGCGCCGGGCGTCAATCCCGCCCTCGGCGACAATTGCGGACAACCCGTCTGCTTCACTTGGGCCAGCCCGCCCACCGCTACCCTGCCCATCTGGATTCTACAGAACTTCAATAACTCCATCTACGCCGGAACCGGCAGCCCCGCTATCTCGGGCACCAAGGAACTCTACGGCGTCTGGTCCACCAACGGCGCCGGCTCGCCTCCCTATACCTGGAACCCGATCATCACTACCGGCGGCTACGCCCAGAACCTGATCTCCGATTTCGCCATGAGCGAGGAAGTCTTCTCGGATCCAACCTATTGCCCCGGAATCGGCTGTCTCTACGTGGGCACCGACCGGCCCAACGAAATGGTGCGCATCCATCCCGATACCACCGGCCAGGTCTATGTCGATGCTAACGATAGTTGGGATCTCATTGTGGGTAACCCCAGAACCATTCCGCCCGGACAGCCCAACGCCGGCCAGTATATTGGTCCCCTGAGCGGCATCGGACAGTACTTCGACAACGGATTTACCGGCCACTTCTGGAGAATGGGCGTGGGCAGCCAGGGACTCTACATGGGCACCTGGGACTGGAGTTCCGACGACGTCCCCAACTGCGGGAAAAGCATCGCCACCTGCACCTTCGGCCAATATTGGTCCCAGGAGTACGGTACCGATCTCTGGCGCAGCCCGGACGGCGTGCACTGGACCTTTATGAGCAAGGTCGGCCTCGGTGACGGCAATAATACCGGAACCCGAAGCTCCGCCGCCACGCCCTACGGTCTCTTCATGGGAACCGCCCGCGAAGTTGGCGGTACTCAGGTGTTCAATGTGGACAACGGCGTTCTGGACTTCAACCACGACGGCGTGATCGATCAAAAGGACGTCAGCCTGATGTCCGCCAGATTGAACACCAAGGCCAAGGCCAACGATCCCATGGATATCAATCGGGACGGCAGAATCACCAGCGCGGACGTGCAGTTATTGAAGACCCAGTGCAAGTTGCCCCATTGCACGGTCCCGGCCACTAGGACCGCGGCGGTGACCCTGCCCTCCCCGGTTGCATATTCCGCTCCCGGTCCGCTGGGCGGTTCGGTTTCCATCTCCTGGAACGCCGTTTCCGGAGCGGTGGACTACCTCGTCTATCGCATCGCCGTCTCGCCTAACGAGCAAACGCCCCCTCCGGCCGGCACCACCGCCCAGGTGGCCGCCGCCTGCAGCGAACCCGGCGCGCCGTCCGTCTGTTCCATGTTGCCTGCCGCCGCCAAGGCCGCCTCCACGGCTTACTTTGGCTATCCCAGCGCGCCGGAGTATCTGGGCCGCGTGAGTAGCACCCTGTATTCGGAATCCGCTCCGAACGCTCTGCAGTCGCTCTATTTTGTAGTGGCCGAGGACGCCTCGGGCAATCTCTCGACTCCTTCCAACGTCGTGGGTGGCCCGTCCTTCGCAGCGCAGTAACCACACCGTCGCGGCTTGAAGGAGCGGGGAATATCTCCCCGCTCCTTCCAGCCCGCCCGAACAGTACCCTTCTCCGCCAAACTGGTACCCGCTATCCGGCAGAATACTTGAAGTTTTCCTAAGTGACGTAATACGTTGAGGAGTGCCATCTTAATTCGGTGGAACAGACAGCAAGCAAAACTCTAGAGGATTAAAGGGAGATTAAAAACAATGACGTTGCGCAAGATGCTGGCTATTGCGATTGCCGTAGCCGCTATTGGTTTCTTTACGAGTTCGAACACGGCCGCCGCTGCCACGGCGCCCAACATCACCTACACCGCAAAAGGCACATTCGCCGCCACGCCCACCAGCGGCAGCGACACGCTGAAACTGGCCGGTGAACCATTCACCGTCACGATCGTGGTCAGCGCGTCCACCGTGCCCTACAAGACCGGCAAAAACTGGGCCGCCTACAACAAACTCAAGCTGACCGGCCAGGTGAACTCCGGCCTGCTGGGCTCCACGCCGGTGTCCATCGCCAGCGGCGAGGCCTCCATTCAGCAGTACGTCAATCCGGGCAATCCTGACCTGTTCATCATGCAGGCCCCCATCAACGTGGTCGGCATCAAACTGACCATCAAGGCCTCCATCACCCTGCCCGCCGGCACGCTGACCAAGCCCCTGCTGCACACCTTCGGTACGGTGAACCTCACTCCCAGTGTGGCCACCTTGACCTATTCCGACACCACCAATACCACGGTGCTGGCAATCCAGACGGGTACCTTGACCGCCACCGCGCCCGCGGCCCCCACCGGGAAATCCTCCAGGGCGGCCCTGCGCCCGGGCAACGGCATTCAGTAGGACTGCCTGGCCTGTTGTACCCCCTACCGCGCCGCGGTTGGCCTTCCGCCGCGGCGCCCTGCATTCAACTCCTTTCCAGCCTCCCCGTGAGCTCTCTCACACGCATTGAGGGTACTAGTACCTTTTTTCTCCGCAATTTCCCCGCCCTTGCTTGAAAACTGGATCATGCTGGGTCTAGACTTCTGAAATAGACCGGCCAGTGGAGAAGCCTATGTCTTCTATTCACGTCCCCATGGTGGCAATCCCGCCGGCAGCGGCACGGAAAGCGGCGTCTCCGATACGCTACAGTTCAAAGACTAAAAGGAGAAGAATCCATGTTTTTGTCTAATACCGGCAGAATGGTTGCCCTTAGAGCTATGGCCGCCGCGGCGGTTTGCCTCGCATTGTCTGGGATGCCCGCCACGGCTACAGCGCCAAACGTCACATTTACCGCTACCGGAACATTCGCCACGCCCGCCGTGAGCGGAGCGGATTCGCTCAAATTGGCGGGAGAGCCTTTCACCATCAGCATCGTGGCCAATGCCGCGTCGGTGCCCATCAAACACGGCCCGAATTGGGCAGTCTTCAGCCCCCTGAAAATGACCGGCACGGTCCATTCCGCTTTGACCGGCGGCAGCCCCGTACCTATCGCTAGCGCCGCCACAAGCATCTCGCAGGTCGTGGGCCCCAATTTCGACCTGTTCACCGCAGGCTTTCCGGTAAAAGTAGTCGGCATCAGCCTCACCATCCGCGCCAATATTACCCTGCCGGCCGGCACCCTACCCAATCAGCTCATCCATATTTTCTCCGCCGTTGCGCTCACTACCACAACTGCCACGGTGACCTATTCCGACGGCGCCAACACCACCGTCCTGGCAGTCCAGACCGGGACCCTCGCCGCGACGATTCCGGCTACCGCGGCGATCAAAACGGCCGCCCTGCCGGACCACGGAGTGCGCTTCGATGACGCGCGGCAAGTCGCCATACTCGCCCAGCGCCGCCGGCCAGGCCAGGTCTAGAATCTGGACTAGTACCCGGTCTCCGGCAACGGCTTGCGAAACCATTCCGCCGTGGGATAGACTCTCGGATGAAGTAAAGAAAACATAAATACTTGAGAGGACACCCATGCTTTCGTACATCGCGGCCGCGGCCGTTACCTGTCTCGCTTTTGCTGCAACGTGCTCCGTTGCGGCCGTCGCGGCTGCGCCCAACGTCAACATCACCGCTACGGGAACCTTCGCCTTGCCCCCGGTCGGCGGAAACGACGAGCTCCGGCTGGCGGGCCAGCCCTTCACCATCAACGCCGTGGTCAACGCCGCCGCCGTGCCCATTAAGAACGGCCCCAACTGGGCTCTGTACAGCCCCCTGAAGATGTCGGGCCAAGTCCATTCCGCGCTGGTCGGCCAGACGCCGGTGACCATCTCCAGCGCAGCCGCCAGCATCCAGCAGGCCGTCGGCCCGGACTATGACCTTCTCCTGTTGGGCTTCCCCGTAAGGATCGTGGGTATCGAGTTGAAGATTCTGGCGCGCATCACCCTGCCGGCGGGCACTCTCCCCAACCAGCTCGTCCACCTGTTCGGCCCCGTGCAGCTTACCGCCGGCGCCGCCACCGTGACTTATGCCGATAGCGCGGGCTCCACCACCCTGGCGATTGCCAAAGGAACGCTGTCGGCTACCATCGCCAAGGCGGCAACGCCAGGCGTCCGCTGGGCCGTGGGCCCCGCCCCCCGGCGCACTTATGCCGTGCTCGCCTCGCAATCCATGAAGTAGTAGCCGATCATGTGGCAGATATTCATGTGCGCATCCTCGATGCGCCCCATGTGCGCCACCGGAACCTGTATGTTCAACTGCGCCTTGGGGCCCAGCTTCCCCCCGTCGCGCCCCGTCAGCGCGATGGTGCGGCACCCGATCGAGTTGGCGTAATCCATGGCCAGCACTACGTTGGGAGAATTCCCTGAGCCGCTGATGGCCATGAACAGGTCCCCCGCCTCGGCGAAGTTCTTGAGCTGCTCGGCGAAGATCACGTCATAGCCCACATCGTTCGAGTACGCCGTGATGGTGGGAAGCTGATCCGTCAGCGCCATGATCCGGAACCGCTTGTCCCGGTTGTAGCTGCAGCCCTTCACGATGTCGCACGCGAAGTGCGAAGCCGTCGCCGCGCTGCCGCCGTTGCCGCAAACGAAGATATGCCGGCCGCCGTCCCGCGACTCCCTGAACCACTCGATGGCTTGGTCCACCTTGTTCAGATCGATCGAATCGATGGCCTTCAATAGGTCGGCTCGGTATTGCTCGGGAAAGGTCATAGCGCGTCCTTCTATTCTAATCCAGCTTCTTCCGGAAACTGCTGGCGCTCAGTCCCATCACGATCGTGCCGTAGACCAGCAGGGTGAGCATCTGCGGCCACAGCACCGAAATGCCCGTGCCTTTCAAAAAAATCCCGCGCACGATCTCGATCAGATACCGCAGTGGGTTCAAGTAAGTGAAATACTGCACCGCGATGGGCATGTTACGGATGGGATAGGCGAAGCCGCTCAGCATGAACGTCGGAATGGCGATCAGCGACGAAGACATGATGGCCTGCTGCTGCGTGCTGGCGATGGTCGAGATGAACAGGCCCATGCCCAGGCTGGTCAGCAGGAACAACGCCGCGCTCAGCACCAGCACCAGCGGGTTGCCCCGGAACGGGATGGCGAAAATCGCCAGCGCCGCCGTGGTCATCAGCACCAGGTCCATCATGCCCACCATCGCCGCCGGCAGCATCTTGCCGATCATCAGTTCCATGGGCCGGATGGGCGTCACCATCAACTGTTCCATGGTGCCGATCTCTTTCTCGCGCACAATGGCCATGGCCGTCAGCATCACGGTCACTACCATGATCAGGTTACAGATCACGCCGGGGACGAAGTAATTGCGGCTCTTCAAATCGGGATTGAACCACACCCGCGCGCTGTCGGTAATGCGCGGCGACCGCATGCTCATGGCGCCCATGCCTGCGCGCGCCATCACCCGCGCCTGCATCTGTGCCGGCGCCAGCTTGGCTGAGTAACTGGCCACCAACTGGCTGGTGTACGCCGAAGCCAGTGAGGCCGTGTTGGAGTTGGTGCCGTCCACCAGGATCTGCACCTCGGTGGGCCGGCCCAGCAGGATATCGCGCCCGAACCCCGGCATCACCCGCACGATCACCTGCGCGTCGCCGCGGTCCAGAACGTCCTGGATCTGTCTTTCATTTTGCGGCAGGGCCGTGAGCAGGAACCGCCCGGACCCCTGAAAGGCCGCCAGCAGGTCGTGGCTTTGGGGCGTCTGGTCCATGTCCATCCATCCCATGCGCAGGTTGTCCACGTCCAGGTTCACCGCGTAGCCGAAGATGATGAGCTGAAACATCGGCGGCACGAACAGGAACAGGCGCGTGCGCCGGTTGCGGAACAACTGGCTCACCTCTTTGCGAATGATGGCTACGATGCGTTCAATCATGGCGCGCTCCTCAGGCCAGCTTCTGTCTCATCTTGCGCTCCGCCGCCCAGAACACCAGCAGCGCGAAGGCCCCCAGGAACAGCACCTGTCCCCACAACAGACGCATGCCGATGCCTTTCAAAAAGATGCCCCTCACAATGGTGACGAAATAGCGCGCCGGCACCACGTGGGTGATCACCTGGATGGGCACGGGCATGTTCTCGATGGCGTACAGGAATCCCGACAGCAGAAACGATGGCAGGAAGGTCGTGACCAGCCCAAGCTGGAACGCGAACAGTTGCGTGCGGGCGATGGCGGAAACCAGAATGCCCCAGAAGAATGCGCCCGAAAGAAAGATCATGGTGCTCAAGGCCAGCATCGCTACACTGCCGCGGAACGGCACCCCGTAAACGAAGATCCCCACCAGCACCGCGATGGTCGTATCGGCCACCCCCACCACGAAAAACGCCAGCATCTTCCCCAGCACGATCTCGCCGGCCCGCACCGGCGTGGAGAGCAGTTGCTCCATGGTGCCCATTTCCCATTCGCGGGCCACCGTGAGCGAAGTCAACAACGCCGCGATCACCATCATCATGGCCGCGATCAGGCCCGGCACGATATAGTACGTGGATTCCAGCGTGCTGTTGTACCAGATGCGCTGCCGCGCGTCCACCGGAGATACCAGCGGCATGCCGGCGTGCCGGTCCTGGCCGCTCGATCGCACCTCCAGCGCGTAGCTTTGCACCAGCCCTTCCACGTAGCTCAGGGCGATCGAGGCGGTGTTGGAGTCGCTGCCGTCCAGCAGGATCTGAACATTGGCCTTCTCTCCGGCGTTCAGCCGCTGCGAATAATCCCGCGGAATCACCACGCCCAGCAGCACCTTGCTCTTGTCGATCTGCTTCTCAATGTCGCCGTAGCTGCCCGTGAAGCCTTCAATCTCGAAAAAACGGGAGCCCCGGAACCGCGCGATCAGGGCCCGGCTGTCGGCGCTGTGATCGGCGTCGTAGATCAGCGTGGGAATGCGGTCCACGTCCAGGTTGAGCGCGTAGCCGAACAGCAGCATCTGGAACAAGGGCAGGAACAACGCCATGATCAGGCTGCGGGAATCGCGCAGAATATGGCGGAACTCCTTCTCGAACATGGCTCGGGTGCGTCGGAAGTTCATGGATTTTTTTGTTCCTCGGCCTCGATCAGCCCCACAAAAACGTCTTCCATGGAAGGCTGGATGGGGTCCAGCCGCTTGATCTGAATGTTCTGCCCTTCCAGAACCCGCCGGATCCGCTCCGTGCCGGCCGCCAGGTCGTCGACGTTGACGTGCAGCCCGGCGCCGAAAACGGCCACGTCCAGCACCCCCGGCTCGGCCTCCAGAACCCGCATGGTGGCCAGCAGGTCGGAGGTCTCAAGCTGCAGCAGCTTGTGCGAATGCAGGTCGCGCTTCAGCGCTTCCGGCACGCCCAGCGCGATCAGCTTGCCCCGGTAGATCAGCGCCAGGCGATGGCAGTATTCCGCCTCGTCCATGTAGTGCGTGGTCACCAGGATGGTCTGCCCGCCCTCGGCGAGTTGGTAGATCAGGTCCCAGAAACCGCGCCGCGCGATCGGATCCACGCCCGAAGTGGGCTCGTCCAGAAACAAAATGCGCGGCGAATGCACGATGGCGCATCCCAGCGCCAGCCGCTGCTTCCAGCCGCCCGCCAGCAGGCGCGTCACCGTGGTGCGCCGGTCCGTCAGCCCCGCCATGCGCAGCACGTACTCCTTGCGCTCCGCGCGCTGCTGCTTGGGAACGCTGTAAATCCGGCTGAAGAAATCGATGTTCTGTTCCACCGAAAGATCGTCGTAAAGCGAAAACTTCTGCGACATGTAGCCGATGTTCTTGCGGATCTCCTCCGGATTCTTGGTGACGTCGAAGCCGGCCACCGCCCCATAGCCCGAGGTCGGCGTCAGCAGGCCGCAAAGCATGCGGATCACCGTCGATTTGCCCGCCCCGTTGGGACCCAGGAAACCGAAGATCTCGCCCTTGTTGACCTGAAAGGTCACGTGGTCCACCGCCACGAAATCGCCGAAGGTCTTCACCAGGTCGCGGATTTCCAGGGCCGGGCCGTTGGTAGGGGAGCTCATGCCGCCCTCTCCGCCTTGCGCACGTGCGCGATGAACACGTCCTCGAGCGACGGCATGATGCGCTCGAACACCGCCGGGCCGTGGCCTTCCTTATCCAGCTTCTGGCGCAGTTCCCCGGGCGAGGTGCGCGCCGCGCTCAGGAACAGGTGCAGGGCGGCCCCGGAAGGCTCCACCGACAACACCCCGTCTGCCTGCAGCAGCACTTCCCGCGCCGCCCGCGGATCGGGCGCCTCCACCTGGTAGCATTCCTCCGGCATCTGGCTGCGCACCGCGTCCGGCGCGTCGCATTGGATCAGCCGCCCGCGGTACATCAACCCCACCCGGTTGCAGCGCTCCGCCTCGTCCAGGTATGCGGTGGTCACCAGCACCGTGATGCCGTCCTTAACCAACTGGTACAGGATCGCCCAGAAATCCCGCCGCGAAACCGGATCCACGCCATTGGAGGGCTCGTCCAGAAACAGGATCTCCGGGCGGTGCAGCAGCGTGCACATCAGCCCCAGCTTCTGTTTCATGCCGCCCGACAGCTTGCCCGCCTGGCGCTTGCGGAACGGCTCCATGCGCGTCATGCGCAGCAGTTCCGGCAGCAGGCGCTGGCGCTCGGCCAGCGGAATGCCGAACAGGTCGGCGTAGAATTCCATGTTTTCGTCGACCGTCAGATCCACGTACAGCCCGAACCGCTGCGCCATGTAGCCGATCGAGTCCTTCACCGCCTGCGTATCCTTGACTACGTCGTGGCCGGCCACCCAGGCCTGGCCTTCGCTCGGATCCAGCAGCCCGCACAGCATCCGCAGCGTGGTGGTCTTGCCCGCCCCGTCCGGGCCCACCAGCCCGAAGATCTCCCCGCGGGGAATCTCCAGGTTCAGATGGTCCACGGCCGTCAGCGCGTCGAAGCGCCGCGTCAGGTCCCGCGTGCGAATGATGCCTTCCATCAGTTCCCCGTGAGGACCTCGGCGTCGGCGGGCATGTTCGATTTCAGTTCGTGGCGCGGATTGTCGACGTCGATCTTGATGCGATAGACCAGCTTCACCCGCTCTTCCGCCGTCTGGATCTGCTTGGGAGTGAACTCGGCTTCCGACGAGATGAACGAAACCCGTCCATCGTAGATCTTGCCCGGAAACGAATCCGTGGTGACCTTGGCATGGGCCCCCAGCTTGACCCGCCCGAGGTCCTGCTCGCGAATGTACGCCCGCAGCCAGGGATGCTCGATATCGCCCACCGTCACCACGCTGGCGCCCGGCGCCAGAATCTCGCCCGGATCCGCGGCCTTCACCAGCACGATGCCGTTGATCGGCGATACCGCGATGGTGTCCGCCAACTGCGAGTCGATCAGCGCGATCTGCGCCTTGGCGCGCTCGATATCCCCGTGGCGGGCGCCCAGGTCCTGTTCGCGGCGCCGCGTCTCGATCGAGTTGGCCTGCCCCATCCTCACGCCGGCGCGGGCCCGCTCCACCTGCGCCGTGGCGCCTTCGATGAGTTCGCTGCGCGGCCCCGCCTCCACCAGCGCGGCCTGCTCCTTCACCTGTTTCAGACTGGCCTCGCTGCTCTCGAAGCGCGTCCGGAACTGGTCGTATTGCGAGGTCGAGATGTCGTCGTTCTTATACAGCGACTGGGCCCGGTCCCAGTCCTTCTTGGCCTGATCGTATTGGGCCTGCGCGGCCGCCACCGCCGCGGTGGCCTGCTGCCTCTCCTGCGGCCGCGCGCCGTTCTTCAGTTGCAGCAACTGCGATTGCGCCGCGCTCAGGTCCGCGGCCTTCAATTGCAGATCCGCCTGCATCGTTTCGCGCTGCCACTTCAGCGCGCTTTCGCTCTCGGCCAGTTGCGCCTCCGCCGTCTGCAGCGCCGCCTCCGCCGTGTCCCGCTGGCGCAGCAACTGCTCGCGGTCCAGCCGCGCGATCACCATGCCTTTCTGCACCGCATCGCCTTCGTTGACGGTGCGCTCGATCAGCCGGCCGGCCGTCTTGAAAGCGATATCCACCTGGGTCAGCTCGATGTTGCCCGATACCAGGATCCGGCCGGTCTCTTCCGGATGCATGCTGCGGTAAGCCAGCGTGCCGGCTACCCCGAGACCCGCCAGCACTATCACGATGAGAAGGATTTTTTTCATGGTTGTCACGACTCCTTTTTTACTGGATCATGCGGCGGACGTTGCCCATCGCTTTGCCTAAATCGATACGCGCCACGTTGTACCCGAACAGCGCCGCGATGCGGTTGTCCCTGGCCCGCTCCAGGCGGGTCTGCGCGTCGGTGACTTCCAGACTGCTGGCCACCCCCGCCGCATACCGGCGCCGCGCCTGCGTCAGCTCGCTGTCGGAAAGCGTCAGGCCTTCCTCGGCCACCTTCAACTGCTCCTCGGCGGAATGCAGGCTGTCGAGCGAGGTGCGGATCTCCAGCTCGATCTGCTCCCGGATGTCATTGGTGCGCACCCGCTCCTGGCGGAACTGCGAGGCGCTCTCCGCCCGCCGCGCGTCCCGCCGCCCGCCATCGAAAATCGGCACGCGTAGCGCAAAGCCGTAATCCCGCGTGGGCAGCAGCGACACGATGTTGCTGTTCACCCCGGTGGTCCCGTAGTCCGCGTACGCCACCAGGTTCGGCAGCCGCTCGTACTTCACCGCGTTGGCGTTCAGGCTGGCCGCGGCCTCGCGTTCGGCCTGCGCCTTGATGTCCGGACGGTTCTTCAGCGCTTCCGCGCGGGCTTGGTCCACCGTCACCTCCTCCGAAGGCTGGTAGCTCAGCTTGTCGCTCAGTTCCAGCGCCGTCCCCAGGTTCAGGCCCATCACCCGCAGCAATTGCAAATAGGACTTGGTGCGTTCGTTCTGCACCGCCAGAAGGTGCTGCTTCTCGTTGGAAAGCTGCACCTTGGCGCGGGTCACCTCGATCCCCGTGCCCGTGCCCGCGGCTTTCTGATTCTGCGCCTGCGTCAGCACCGCGTCGGCCAGCGATACGTTGGCCTGGTAGGCTTCCACATCCGCGTCGCTGCGCAGCGCCGCCAGGTATGCTTTGGCCACCGTGGCCGAGATCGTGTCGTTGGTGTTGCCGCTGTCCTGCCGCGCCGCCCGCATCGCCGCCCGCGAAGCCTGATACCGCTTGATGTTGCTCATGTCGAAGACGCTTTGCGTAAGACGCGCACGCACGTCCACGGAGTTGAACGGCCCCACCACGCGTGGGATGTTGCCGATGATGTTATTGAGCAGACTCCTCTCGGTGCCCGCCAGCGGGCCCGTCAGGTTGTTCTCCGCCCCCAGCAGCGTCTGGCTGGTCGCCAGGTCCAACCCCAGGGCCGCCAGGCTCTTCATGGCCGTGGTCTGGGAGGCTTGCGCCTCAATGTCCGGCAGGAACGCCGAGCGCGCTTCCGCCGACCTGTATTTGGCCTGCTTCACGGTTTCGTCCGCAAGCTGTATGTAGGTGTTGCCCTCCGGCGACGTGGCGATCTCCACGGCCTTCTTCAACGTCAGGCGCAACGGCTCGCGCGGCGATACGTCGCCCGCGCGAACGGCGCAAGGTACGGCCAAAATCAGAGTCGATAGCAAATAGCGGTACACCTTATCCCTCCTTCGTTACGGCATGCGCCGGGTTGCTTGCATGGACCGCCAGCGGCGCCCGGAAACCCGCGCTCAGAAAACCCACCAGCCGCTCCAGCGTGGCTTCCGAGTCGAAAGCCAGCGATAGATCCGAGATCCGCTCCAGGTCCTTCGATTCCCCGCGCAAGGTCTGCGCCAAGGCCCCAATCGCCAGGTTCAGGCGCCAGAACAACTCTTCCTGCGGCAGCTCCGGCAGCGCGCGCCGCAGTGCCGTCCCAAAACGCTGCAATACTTCTCCGAATTGCGACGTAATAATCTTGGGCAGCAAATCGCCTTCGGCGTGCAGCCGGCCCAGCAGTTTCATGAACATCATTCCGCCGCTCCGCGGATCGCGCGACATGCGGAAAGTGGGCGCCACGAAAGCCTCAATCACCCGCTCCAGCGGAGGCGGTCCGCTCCCGGCTTCCTTCTCGAACTGGTCCAGCAACACCAGCCGCTCCCGGTTAGCCGGCACCGACCGGCGCAGAACCACGGCCTCCAATAGCGCCTCCTTGGAGTGAAAGTGGTAATGCACCGCTGCCAGGTTCACGCCCGCCTCCGCAATGATGCTGCGCAGAGATGTGGCGGCGTAGCCATGCGCGGCAAACAGGCGTTCGGCGGTATCGAGAATGCGCTCCTTGGTGTGGTTCACTGGTGTTTAAATCAAACGATTGATTATAGCGGTTGAAACAAAGCGAAGGAAGTGCAATAGGTACTGTTGGTACTATCCGAGTCAACGTCGCGTAAGCTGTCAAGTCCGCAGAGCCGGGATTCCTCCAGGCTTTTGGCGAGCTTCGCTCGCCTATAATGGTCGTTCCATGGCACATTCCCCACGGTTCGACAACCAGGTTGTATTGATTACGGGCGCTTCCGCCGGCATCGGCGCCGGCCTGGCCCGGGAATTCGCGCGCCAGGGCGCCCACGTCGTCCTATTGGCGCGCCGCGTCGAGCGCATCCAGGAGTTGGCGGCGGAATTGACCGCTGGCGGCCGCCGCGCCATTGCTGCGGTGGGGGATGTCACCCGCGACGGCGACCTCGAACGCGCCGTGGAACTGGCCCGCAAGGAATTCGGACGCCTGGATGTCGCCGTGGCCAATGCCGGCATCCTGGTGCGCGGCCGCATCGCCAACCTTACCCTCGACGACTATCGCAGGCAGATCGAAACCAATACCTTCGGAGTCCTGCGCACAGTCATCGCCGCCATACCCGCGCTCAAGGAAACCAAAGGCCGCATCGTGCTCATCGGCAGCCTGATCGGGATGGTCTCCATTCCCGGAGGCACGCCCTACTGCATGAGCAAGTTCGCGCTCAATGGGCTGGCCGACGGCCTCAGCCATGAACTGGCGCCCTACGGAGTCAGCGTCACACACGTGCTGTCCGGTTTCGTGGCCACGGAAATCTACACCAACGCGCCCTTGCGCCGCCCGCCGCACAAATTAATCGCTATGACTGCTGAGCAGGCCGCCAGGAAGATTGCCGCGGCCACCTACCGCCGCAGGCGCGTTTACCCCCTGCCGTGGCCCACTACCCTGGCGATTACTTTGCAACGGCATTTCCCGCGGCTGGTGTACTACGCTATCCACCGCGCTTTCGGTAAAGCCATGCGGGTGCAGGCGGCGCAAGCCGCGCAGGCAGGCCTGCGGGAAGGCTAGGCTAGCGCCAGTGGCCTTCCACAAACACCCAGCCGTCGCCCCGGCGAACCCAGCGATGGTCGATCCAGCGGCGCCGCCCGCGCGGCGGAAGTTCCCAGCGTCCTGGTGTCCATACGAAGGCGTTATTTTCCCAGCGGTGGTAGCCCTTGATCCACACGTACCTCGGACCGGGACGTGGTACGGGTCTTTCCACAATGGCGGCCGGCGGCGCGATGCGAACCACTACTTCGGCCACCATCGCGCCGGCGCCCAATAACAATCCGAAAGCAGATCCCATCAATAGTTTCTTCAACATAGGACGACCCTCCATTTCCAAACCATTATACATAGGGAACCCGGCGGCGCGTCAGAAGATGCATCGTTCCCGCAAAAAAATCCGCGCCACACCAGTGCCGCCGGATGAACCAACGGTACCAAAGTAGTCCCCCTCAAAGAGCAAACCAGTTGACTTTACTACACAAATCGGCCCAGAATCCAGAGGTATGCTGAAGATTCTACGGACCACCACCAACGCCAGTCGGCTTGCGCCCTTGCTCCTACTGGCGCTCGCGATTATCCCACCCTCCACCGCGGCGACTCCCACGCTGCTCCCGATATACAGCTTTAACAACCTCAGTGACGGCGCGTACCCGGAAGCGGGCGTGGTTATGTCAACCAGCGGCGCACTTTATGGGACCACCTCCTCCGGAGGCGCTGCCGGGTGGGGTACGGTTTTCCAATTGACGCCAGCCTCGGGCGGCGCGTACACTCAAACCACCCTCTACGGCTTTACCGGCGGAGCCGATGGAGCCAATCCCGTCGCGGACCTGGTCATCGGCAAGAACAACGTCCTCTACGGCACCACTTACGGTGGCGGCGCCGCGGGATACGGCACTGTCTTCCAGTTGGCGCAGGTATCCGGGCAGTGGGTCGAGAAAGTGCTCTACAGCTTTCAGAACGGCACGGACGGGGCCTATCCTGCGGCGGGCTTGGTCTTAGCCAGCACCGGCGCGCTGTATGGCGCCACCTACGGCGGCGGCAGCACGGGTCTCGGCACGGTGTTCCAGGTCACCCCCTCGGCGGGCACGTGGACCGAGAAGGTGCTCTATACCTTCCAGGGCGGCACGGACGGAGCCTATCCGCTGGCGGACCTGGCACTCGCCACTTCGGGAGTATTGTATGGAACCACCTCCCAGGGTGGGTCCGTCACCATCTCGGGCAGCGTGTATGCCAACTGGGGCACCATTTTCCAGGTGGCGCCATCCGGAGGAGGCGTCTGGAAGGAGTCCGTGCTATACACATTTACGGGCGGCAGCGACGGTGGCACCCCCGAGTCGGCCTTGATCATTGGCCCCAATACCGTGCTTTACGGCAGCACCTTCTGGGGCGGTACGCCAACCTCCTGTCCGGCGGCAGGCTACCCGCAGGGTTGCGGAACGATCTTCCAACTGGCGCCCACCAAGGGCGCTCCCTGGACCCAGACCGTGCTCCATACCTTCACCGGCAAAAGCCCGGATGGAGCCCATCCCTACAGAAATCTTGCCCGGAACACCTCCGGCGTCCTCTTCGGCAGCACCTATGCCGGCGGAGCCCCGGTGGATATCTGCTTCCCGGCTGGCTCCTTTCCCGGCTGCGGCACGGTATTTAACCTCAAGCCCCCGGCAACTGCCGGAAATCCCTGGACGAAGGGCAACCTGGGCGTCTTCACTGGATACAACGGCGGCGCACCCAACGGCGTGATTTACAGCTCCGGATCTCTGTTCGGCACAACCATAGTGGGAGGAACGGCGCCGAGTTACGGCGAAGTCTTCCAGTGGCTGCCCTAACCTGAGCGCGCCCCCGGCACAGTCTATGGCGAGTCAACCCCCCGCTATATCCAAGATCGAAAAACAACACTTCCGCCGTATCTGCGGCAAGTTCGCCAGCGGCATCACCGTGGCGACCGTGCGGGACGCGGCCGGCGCTCCCCATGGCATGACCGCCAATTCCTTCACCTCCGTCTCGCTCGCTCCGCCGCTGGTGCTGGTCTGCGTGGACCACCGCGCCCGCATTCTCGAGCACTTCCGCATCGGAGATCACTTCGGCATCAATATCCTGGGCGCGGCCCAGAGGCCCCTGTCCGACCGCTTCGCCGGCAGCGGCTACGACCGCTTCGAGGGAGTCGCCTGGCGTCCCGGATACACCGGTGTGCCGCTGCTCGAGCACGTCCTGGCTACCCTCGAATGCGCCCGTGTCAACGTGGTCACGGCCGGCGATCACGATATTGTGATCGGCGAAGTGCTCCACGCCGATTGCCAGGATGGAGATCCGCTCGTCTTCTACGGCAGCCAATACCGGTCTTTGGGTTAGTCGCCTGGATCGTACAGTACTCCTCCATGCCGCCGCATTGCCTTCCATGTGGCGCCCGCCGCCGCATTTCGATGTATACTAAAGCGCATCGGGGATCTTACGATTCAAGGAAGGGATGTTCCGGCTGCTTGTTATGAAGAAACTCCTCCGCCTCGGCCTGCTCTCCGGGCTGGCTTGCCTACCAGTCGCGTTCGCCGCCAAAACATGTCCGACCCAGTTCAATCCGGGATCGTTCACCAAAGGCGATTTTTTCAGGAATTTCGATAACTCCTGCTATCTCGTCCCCCTTTCGGCCGGCAACGGAGGCGGCGGCCAGCAGGGCGATCTCAACAGCATATACAACAAGCTGTATTTTACGATCAACCCGAACATTCCGCCCTACCAGCTCATCCTGGTGGGCGAATTTCCCAATGCGCGTTACTTTTCGATCGGCCTGTACGACAACCATTCGGCGATGATTGAGAATCTTACGGATGTAACCGTCGTGCCGCTGACATCGGACTATATCAATCCCTTCCAGCCCGGCGTGGCCTTCGTCGGCGGGCAAAAGTACGCCGTGCCGGTCAATCTGGGCGGAACTCCGGGCGCCCTCGAGCCAGGTTGCGTGATGACCGGTTACAACGTCGATGGGAATGCCATGGACGGCACCCAGCGGCATGACTTCATGAACTGGAACCTGGATACGGCATTCTTTTACGCCAACCCCACCATGCCGCTGCACGAGGTCGATACCGCGTCCCACTCCAATCCGAACAAGGCCGGAAGCGTGATTATCCGGAGCTATCTGGATCTCACCGCCACTACCGCCGCCACCCTGCCGCATGTCATCGTTCGCGACGTCGCCTCGGGCTGCGCCTATCCCGCTTCCATGGTGAAGACCATGAACGTGGTAACCACCTCCTCCTCCACCGGCAATACCTGGCTGAATCAGCAGCAGGTCCAGGAGCATAATGTGTACGCCAACTGGCAGGCCACCGATTGCTGGGGCATCATCCCCTCCAGCCAATTACAGTGGCTGCGCGGCGACGAGTATGTTCCGGGAGCCAATCCCGACGCGGGCTACCTGTACGTGTACATCCCTTCCGGGCTGCCACAGACGCTGGCCAACGCGGACGAAGTCATGCGCCTGCGCTTTCGAGTCCCCACCACGCCGCCCACCCCGTGCACCAACGGCTGTTCGCGCGCCGGAGACGAGCAGATGCGCTACCTGAGCATATCGTTCCTGGTCCCGGGAGGAATCACCCTGGCGAGCTTGCCGGATAGTTGCCCGCTCAACTCCCTCACCCCCTGCGCCCCGCTGGTCCAGGATGCCAACGGCTATGTCACCCTGATCGTGGGCACCGGAACGCCGCAACCCTCCTGGGTGACGCCCGCCAATGGATACACGTGGCTGGACCTGACCAAGGCCACCGCCGGGAACTACCTGACCTTGAATGAACTCGCCATCCGCAATATCGGCTCGGCCAGTTCCTTCCAGTGCGCCGGCCAGACCATCCCCTACAAAACCGGGAACGCCACCATCGCGGGCCAGGGCCTGATAGGCTTGTACGCGCCCGTGGTCGACTATCCCGTGGCGTCCAGCCTCCCGCCGGCCGCCAGCCCCATCACCGGTCCCGGTGTCTGCGCGGCCTTCCCGGCCGGCCCGCCCGCAGTCTCGCCTAAGTGCGCCGTACAGCTTTCCACTACTCCCCAGATTGCCGCCGTGACCACGCAATGCGCCCTGCCGGGATGCTCCCAGGTCGCCGCGCAGCCGCTGCCGCCCATCAGCATCCTCGCCAAGGCCGGCGGTTTCGGCAGTTTTCCCCTCGGCCTGCCCTACACCGGTAACTCGGCCTTCATCGAAATCACCGACAATAACCCGTCCACCAACCAGAGCTGGAGCGCCGGGTACACCGGAAGCCCGTGCACCGTCACCCTCGGCGAATGGTCCGACACCGCCATATCGCTGGTGGCCAACGTGAATCAGAACGGCGCTTGCCCTATGGCGGCCGGCGACCTGCTGACCGTGACCGTCTGGAATCCACAGACCCGGACCAGCGCCTCGGCCACCGTCACCGTTGCCGCTCCGTAACCGCGCACGCCGGCCGGACAGGATTTACGGCGTTCGCAAAAAGCCGTGAGCTACACCGCCCGCGTCAACGTATACTCCCGCGACATCGGCTCCGTTGTTGATGCCCAGCGGCTGCGTTCCCTGACCGGTCCCCGTACCCGCGCCCGGAGCGTCAAAGGAAATTAGACTGCCGCTGGCCGTGCGCAGAAAGCCGTGATACGCGGTGTTCGCGTCAATGTACCATCCTGTAACAATGCCCTTCGTGTTGATGCCGAAGCCGACGGTCCCCTGACCGTTGCCCGTGCCCGCGCCTCGACGTTAACTTATTGCCGGCGAAAATTGGTCTTGACAATGGGGTCCACTTTCGTCCTTCGATGGGTGTTATACTTTGTCCGCTGCAAAATATGGAAACACCCGGCGGAGAACGGAGCGGATCAATGAAACAGATCATTAACGAGTTCGGCAAACTGGACTTGCCAAAGACGGCGTGCGCTGTTTTTGTGCTGTGCGCAACGACGGCGATTGCGCTGCCTGCGCAGACTTTCACCACGCTGTTCAGCTTCGATGCGGCGACCGGCGGGATACCTTATGCAGCGCTGGTACAGGCCACCAATGGAGACCTATATGGGACGACGACTGAGGGCGGAAAGATCTTCAGAGTCACCCCTAGAGGCGCAGTGACGACACTTTCGACAACGAGCGGCATACCTTACGCAGGTCTGACACAGGCCACCAATGGGAACTTCTACGGGACAACTTCTTATGGCGTGGCCGGGGGCACGGTCTTCAAGATGACCCCGAGTGGCGCGCTGACCACGCTGTACACCTTCGGTGGCCCGGACGGCTCGTCCCCATACGCAGGGCTCGTCCAGGCCACGAATGGGGACCTGTACGGGACCACCGGCCAAGGCGGGGCCAATGGTGGTGCACTGCCGTCCGGCTAAAATTTTCCACCGGCCAGGAACTCCCACGGAATCAGTA
>VFSW01000138.1_pt1 | contig 92655 bp, 119 predicted proteins | sample 5358111 | NCBI WGS metagenome assembly VFSW01 (sample SAMN11554181, study PRJNA540505) | mine drainage metagenome | isolation source: sediment from site ElyBrook_90M | place: USA: Ely Copper Mine, Vershire, VT | collected 2017 | reverse complement strand
ATGCCCTTCGCCATCAACGGCCAGGTCACGCAGGGAGGCTACATCGAGGAGCACAACGGCGCGCCCATCCGCATGATCAGTCTGAACGGCTCGCTCGGCGTCCTGCCCCTGCGCGGCGCTGCCGACACCGTCAAGACCGCCAACCTCGGCCAGGCGATTTTCGCCGGCACCGTCGCGCAGGCACAGCGCGTGGCGACCAGCGCCAAGAGCCTCGCTTCCGACGCGACGGGCTCCAACCCGAACTTCAAGCCGAACCTCGTCGACCAGCAGCCCTTCGACAACGTCGGCGACGACCTGACGTACATGGCGCAGACGTCGGGCTACTATCAGATGCGCGTGCTCGAAGAGTTCTTCGAGAACTACGCCAACTTCAAGAAGACGGCGGCCGGCAAGCCGTATCGACTCGCTCTCGCGGCCTGGAAGAAGCAGGCGGTGTTCCTCGTCACGCCCATGAGCTTCACGATGACGCAGAACGCGGACAGTCCGCTGGAGCATCTCTACTCGCTCAACCTGCGCGCGTGGCGTCGCATCGACTTCGACAGCCTGGCCGATGGCGCTATCAACGCCTACAAGCCCGTCGTCAACAACCCGAACGCTCTCCAGCGCTCGCTCAAGGCCATCATGGATGCGCGCGATGTCCTGGAGAACGCGCGCGACATCGTCTCGTCCGTCGGTGGCGACCTCGACCGCACCCTCTTCGAGCCGGTGCGTCAGACCTCGCTGTTCCTCAAGGACGCGCTCAGCGTGCCGCTCGCGTTCAGCGACCTGCCGGTCCAGGTGCTCAACGACTGCCAGGACGCCGTCGTGCAGTACATCTCGACCAAGCAGGCGTTCGAGGGCGCCAGCGATAGCTTCGTGAACGAGAGCGACCGGGTGGTCGACGCCTACAAGGCGCTCGCCAACCTCGGCGCCGCGACGAGCAAGGTTGATACCGGGGCAGGCCTACTCACGCAGAGCACGGCGTACGACACCGATGCCGCCCTCAACATCTTCCGCCACCCCGAAGACTACTTCGACCTCTTCAAGAACATCCAGCCCGGCCAGGTGAAGCCGTCGCCGTTCACGATTCGAGCGATTCTCAAGGAGCGCGAGAAGGTGCGCGCGCTGAAGCGCCTCGACTTCGAGAACATGCGCGACAGCGTGGCTGGCGTCATGGCCGACTTCGCGGATGCCGTCGGTGCAGGCAACGCCACCTTCAACAAGACCTTCCAGCGCCAGACCCGCTCGTCCTCGAAGACGCCAACGCTGAGCGACTTCCAGGTCATGTTCGCATTGAATCGCGTCGTCATGGAGCTGAACCGACTGGCCGCCAGCGGCGTCATCGACCAGCGCCTGTCGTCGATGGACTTCGTGGCAGGCCTCGCCTCGCAGTCGGGCATCGCCTTCACCACGCCGAAGTCCAAGTTCGCCGTGCCCTTCCCGTACGGCGTGACGCTCGAACAGCTCGCCAACCGCTACCTGGGCTCGCCCGACCGCTGGATCGAAATCGCCACGCTCAACGGCCTGCGCGCGCCGTACGTCGACGAGGAGGGCTTCGACCTTCCTCTGCTCGTCAATGGCTTCGACAACCAGGTGACGGTCGCCGACAGCACGAACCTGTACGTGGGCCAGCAGGTGTGGATCAGCTCGGCGAGCACGTCGCGCGCCATGCGCCGCATCACCAAGATCCAGAAGCTATCGTCGACGACCAGCGTTGTCACCGTCGACGGCGACGCCGACCTCTCGCGCTTCTCGACGCTCGCGGGCGCGGTCCTGCACGCCTTCCTGCCCGACACGGTGAACAGCCAGATGACGCTGTACATCCCGTCGGACAAGGAGACCACTGAGGTCGACCACCAGCTCAAGGCGGTGCCAGGCCTCGACGTCTACGACCAGCTCCTCAATGCCGGCGGCTTCGACCTGCTGCTCACGCAGACCGGCGACCTCGCCATCACGCCCGACGGCGACTGTCGCCTGGCCGTGGGGCTCGCAAACATCGTCCAGACCGCGCGCACACGCCTGTCCATCGTCCAGGGCACGCTCAACCGCCATCCTGAATTCGGCCTGCCCATCAAGGCCGGCCAGAGCGTTGCCGACCTCGACGCTCGCGCGCTCCTGAAGGCCGTCAAGAACCTCTTCATCGACGACCCTGCATTCACCGGGGTCCAGGGCGCAAGCGTCTTGGTGAACGGCCCAGTGGCTTCCATCGCTATCAGCGTGGGAGTTCGCGGTCAGGACACCGTCATCCCGCTGACCTTCGACATCAAGAGCTAGTTCCAGCTCCCCAGCAGGTCGTTGATCTCTTCCCACGGCTTGGAGAAGCGGTAGTCGCCGCGTCGAGCGTAGGCCTGGCGCTCCAAGTTCCACCAGAGCTGCCGGAAGAACCAGGTCGCGCGGTCGATGGCGGACGCGAACTGGATGTCGCTCACGTGAGGCAGCCGTCCATGCAGGCGCAGCAGATGCCGCCGCTCCTGGTGCGCTTGCGCTCGCCGAACTGCCTGGTGCCGGCCACGCAGACGGGCCCGCCGCAGAGACCGCAGCGCTCGACCTCGTTCTCGTAGATGAGACTCGGCGCAGCCTCGCGCCCGCACGTGCACGGGCCGGTCACGTGCGCGCGGCGCTTGGTGCGCGTCAGGACGCGCTTGTCCTCGTCGTCGAGCTTGAGCCCCGTAAGGCCCGGCATGACGTAGCGGCCCATGGCCCAGAAGCTCGGCAGCATGTGGTCGGGGATCTCGCCGTGGCACTCGATGACGGGCAGCGGCTTGCGATAGTCGCCTCCCATGTGCACGACCCCGCCGCGGTTCTCCTGCTTGAAGCGGATGTTGAGCTTGCCGCACTCCGAGCACTTCAGCCACACCGCGCGTGTGGACACTGCCACCAGCATGGGGTCGCGGTCGAAGCAGCCATTCTGACAGACGAGGCTCACCGGTTCCTCAGCTTGTTCTGAGCCCTGTTCTTGATGTCGGCGGGAATGAACACTGCCGACTTCGGCTTCGCGCTCGCGTGCCCGTCGAGGATGAGGTCGGTGCCGCACACCACGCACTCGACGTACCAGGCCAGGTCGCCCGTCTCGCAATAACTGCCGCCGAACGTGCCAGCCTTGATGTCATCGGGCTCGGCCAGCAGCTCGCTCTTGCAGCCGGTGCACGTGAACCTGTGTGACCAGTCATTGCGCTTGAGGATCTTCATGGCAGGTTCTCCAACTGGAACTTCGACCGCGCGCGCAGGCGCTCCAGGTAGCCCAGCGTCGGCTTGTGGACGGGCAGCGTGCCCTCGTGCTTGCGGTTGCGGTACGTCACGTTGTCCATCCAGCCGTCCTGCGTCCAGTAGCCCCACAGCCGCGAAGCGGGGCGCGCCACGACGAGGCTGTACGAGGTCTCGCGGTTCAGCTCCAGGATGCGGTGGAAGCGGCCAGTCGCCGGCATGAAGCCCACCGACCCGACGCCGCGCTTGCGCCACCAGTGGGTGACGGTGTCGTGCACGACCTCGAAGTAGCCGCCCCACAGGATCAGCGACCAGAACGCCCACGGATGGTCGTGGCAGTGCTTGTCCTGGTCGCCCTCGTGCTCGTACATGCCGTGCACGAAGACGCTGAACCACGGCGTCCTGAGCAACTGCCAGCGACGGAAGACGAGCTTGCCGTCGCCGCGCCGAATCTCCCTGATGAGCTTCACTTGAGCTTCTCCTTGAGCTTCTTCGCCACCGACGGGGCGACCGCGTACTGGAGCGCCGGGTCGTTGGTCTTCGCCCACTCCTTGACCTTCGTCGACGAGACGCTCACGCCTGCCGGCACGCCGGGCAGCTCGCTCGCCGGCAGCCACAACGTCTCGCGGCCGTCGGGATAGAGCACGCGACCCTTCTCCTTCTCGACCTTCGGGTTGCGGTTGAAGGCCGCGATGGCCAGCTCGGCCTGGAGGTCGCTCGCGTCGCGGATGCCGCGCACCAGGATGTCGCCCGGGCGGCACCACTCGGTCACGTACAGCGACGTCTTGGCGACGTAGACGTGGTCGAGGTTGGCGAAGTCCAGCGTCTCCATCGCCAGCTCCATACGCTCCCGCCACGAGAACAACGGCTTCTTGGCCGGGTTGTCGGCGATGAGCACCACCACCTGGTCGCACAGCATGTGCGCGCGCCGGACGATGTCGAGATGGCCGTAGGTGAAGGGGTCGAAGGACCCTGCATAGACGAGGCGTTCCATCACACGCTATCCCGGATGATCTTGTTCAGGGCGGACAGCGACTTGTCGACCTTGAGGCTGGCCGCTGAGTGCTTCGCGGCGGCATCGTGATAGGCCTTTACGACCGCGTCGTACGCCGCCTTCGCCTCGGCGATCTTCTGGTTCATGGCATCCGTTTCGCGCCGCAGGCGCTCGGCTTCCCTCGAATTTTCGGCGTAGGTCTTCAGGGCTTCCTCGACGCCGTCTGCCCTCTTCACGAGGTAGAAATTGACTCCGCTCTCGTTGGTCTTCGCCGGATGCGGAATGTGGGTGTAGAACCTGTCGATCCACTCGGCCAGGAAGGTGTCACGATCGCCCAGCTCGACGACCTTCACGTTGTAGACGTTTCCACTCGCCGTGCTCTTGTAGCCGACGATGTCGCCGACCTTGAACTTGTGCGCCATGTGCCTGCCTCCAGCCTGTACATAACGAATCTGCATAGTCGCAATCTTCTGGTAGTCCCCACACACCCAAGGCACCCAGCGAGATGGCTCAGATTCCCACGCCGCGTAGCTACTCCGAAATCCTCGGCGACATGATCGACGCGTTCCTGTCCCGTTACGGACTGCGCGCGCTCAAGATCGGCTCGCCCGTGCTCTCGATGTTCGAGAGCGCGGCCCAGTCGCAGCTTCGCAGCAGCGAGGACATCTTCACCCTGCTGGAGGCCACCAGCCTCGACCAGGCCAAGGGTGTGGCCCTCGACCGCATCGGTGCCGACGAGTCCGTCCTCCGCGAGACGGAGAATCCGGCCTCGGGCGTCGTCACCATCGGCGACAGCAGCTTCAACAAGATCAGCAGCAAGATTTTCCAGGGAACGCCTGCACCAATCATTGGCTCCGTCAAGATCAACGTGGTCGACGCGAGCGCGTACCCGGCCTCGGGCTCGGTGTACCTCGGGCGCAGCACCTCGAACTACGAGGGGCCGTTGGCGTATACCAGTATCCTTCCGCCCGGCTCTGGCGGTGGCCGGTCGGGTGGAAATTACTGGACCCTGGTTTTGTCGACGGGCACGCTGAAGTTCCACAACCTCGGCGAGACCGTCATCCTGGCGCAGGGCGGCAACCGCGACATCCTCCCGGGCGTCATCGTTCAGACGCCGCAGGGCAACGCTGTCGACGCGACCCAGTTCCGCGTGCTCTACAAGGCGACCATCCCCGACGGTGAGAACAGCATCTCGGGCGTGACCGTGGTGGCCCTCAAGCCGGGAACGACCGGCAACGTCGCCGACGGTGCCATCAACTCGTTCTCCAGCAACCCGTTCGCGGGCGCGACCGTCACCAACCCGCAGCCGTTCACCAACGGCATTCCGTCGGAGACCGACGACAGCTACCGCGAGCGCATCCGCCAGGCGCGCGCTTCGCGTGTCCGCGGCACGGCACTGGCGCTCCAGACGTTCGCCATCGGCGTGTCATCGAGCGCCGAGAACAAGCGCGTCCTGACGGCATCGGTGGTCGCCCAGAGCGGCCAGCCGACGGCCCTGTACGTCGACGACGGAACGGGCTACGAGATGTCGTCGAGCGGCATCGCCATCGAGTCCTTCATGGACAGCGCGACCGGCGGCGAGAACTTCTTCAAGGTCAGCGCGCCCCGCCCCATCACCAAGGCCTTCGTGCTCAGCACGGAGGCGGCTCCGTTCACGCTCGGCGCCGGCATGCAGTGGGCCTTCACTGTCGGCGGCGTCACCACCACGCACACCATCAGCGACGACGGCTCGTTCGTCTCCATCGGCAACGCGACGGCCTACGAGTGGGTCGCCAGCGTCAACGCCAACCCGGCTCTCAACTGGAGCGCGCGCGCCTACGCCAACGGCACGAAGGTCGCCGTCTTCGCGAAGGCAGACACCTCCGAGAGCATCCAGTACAACAAGGCGGCGGTCACGATCGACGGCAATGCCTTCACTGGCTTCGGGCTCGGGCGCGTCGACACGATGCGCCTGTACAAGAACGACCGCCTCCTGAACAAGGACGGCGCACTCGCCACCATCACGTCGAACAGCAGCGCCACGTGGGCGTCGCTCGGCCCGACGGAAGACCTCCAGCTCGCTGTCGACGGCACGCCCCTGACGAACTTGGTCGGCGGTACCTACACGTTCACGGCCCAGGATTTTATCAACGCCTCGACGGGCTATGCCTCGGTCGGCGCGAACAGCCCGGCCGCTTGGGCGGCGGTGTTCAACTACCGTATCCCGGGCATCACGGCGACGGTCGTCAATGGCCTCATCACCATCGCCTCGAACCTCGGCGCCTCGTCGCGGGCTCAGCTCAACGTGGCGGGCGGCTCGCTCGTCACGAAGGGCATGTTCAACCTGACGCTCACGCCTGTCGTGGGCGCGAACAGCGACTACATCCTCGACCGCAACACGGGCGAGCTGAAGCTCACCACGCCGCTGGCGCTCAACGACCGCCTCGCGGCGGGCAGCGTGAACACCCGCGCCTTCCTCGAATCGACCGCGTTCAACACGGTCACCGTCAGCGCGGCTGGCGCGCATCTGTGGTTCGCAGCCGATGCGAGCGCCTACATCGTGCCGCAGGGTCTGACCGCCTCGACGCCTATCACGTTCAGCGCCTCGTCACCCGCCTGGGGCAAGCGCGAGCGCGCGACCGCCGGCAGCGCCATCTTCAGCAACGTGAAGGTCGGCGACTGGGCCATCTTCTGGGACCCCGCAGCTCCGGCTGACCTGCTCGACCGCGCCTTCCGCGTGGCCGACGTTGACGCTGGCGGCACCTGGTTCGAGATCGAGCGCGCGACCGCGACCATTCCGGGCGGGCCCGTCACGCTTGCCAGCGGCGGCCTGAGCGTGGTGCGCACCACCGCCCAGCTCCAGAAGGTCACCGTCCCGGCAGGCGCGAACTACACGGCCAGCACCATCGCGCCTATCTTCGACCAGTACCTCGTTGGCGCGCAGGCGACCACCTACCGCACGACGGCCATGCGCGTGAACACGTCCACGTTCAGCGATGTGAATGGCGACATCGCTCTCGTGGCAGCGGACGCCGACGGCGCGCTCCTCGGCCTCACCCCGGCCAGCGCGACCAAGAACATCACCGGACACCTGGCGTCCATCGAGAGTGCGAACGGCGAGCTGGGTACACCCGACTTCCACCAGGTGTGGACGACGACTGCGAGCGCCATCGGTGCGCAGCCGCAGGTCGACTGGACCGCGGACACGGTCTACGCCGCGCCCCACGCCGACAGCCAGCTCGTCGGGTTGCGCCCGATGCCAGACGACCGTACGCTTGCGGGCCGTCGCTACGGCGAGAACAACGGTGCCAACTCGACGCTGTCGTCGGTGGCATCGGCCGGCGGCCACCTGTTCAACTTGAACCTGCGTAGCCTGCCGTACGAGACCTTCCTCCACGGCCGCTCGTACTTCGCGGCTCCATACCGCCTGGCCTCCGACGACAGCGCGACGTTCCTGCTCGACGGCGACACCGACTCGAAGCGCTTCACGGTCCCGATGTGGCGTCACCTCGCCACCGTTGGCGGCGTGTATGGCTCGACCAACACGTTCAAGGACGCCGACAACGGCAGCCGGTCGCTGGCCATCGGCTTCGGCGCCGGCACGGGCTTCGACTTCAACGACTACGCCGTCTTCATGCCGGCGCGCGGCAAGACGGACGCGGCCTCGCTGACGAAGGCGATCCTCTGGCGCTACTTCCGCCTGGGCCCCGAGGGCAACTTCGCGCAGGTGCAGTACCAGAACCCGATTGCGGCGAACCAGCCCGTCGGCTTCACCGTCGACAACACGAGCGGCGGGTCGAAGACCAACATCGGCATCACGCTGTCGTCGGGCGCTGAGCGCACTGGCTACAGCATCCGCAGCACGACCTACCTCGGCCAGGCGGCGACGGGTCTTGCTTCGGGCCTTGGCAGCTTCATGTTCGTGCTCGGCCTGCTGATCTCGTCGGCGACGGTCTCGGGCGGCAACCTCACGGACCTGACGCTCACGATGCCCTCGGGCATCACCGACCACGGTCTCCAGATCGGCGACATCGTCTGGGTCAACTCGACCAACGGCTTCGTTGCCTCGGGCGCCAAGACCATCACGGCACGCACCGCAACGACCATCAGCTACGCCTCGACCGATACCAACGGCGTCTACGCCAACATCGGCGATGTCTCGAAGGACAGCGCCGGCCGCGCAACGCTCAGCGGCGGCAACCAGGCGTCGGGCGACTTCTTCTACCTCGGCTCGGGTTTCGGCTCGCGACTGTTCACGCAGTCGATGTACACGACGTTCAACCTGTCGCAGTGGTCGGGGAATGCTCCATACAGCGGGGCCACCAGCGGGACGCTGAGCTGGGTGCAGATCGCCGACACCACGCAGTTCCACATCATCGCCAACCCGGCTCAGACGTCGAGTGCGTTCGTCACCGCGTTCAACGCGGCCATTGCGGGCAACAAGCTGTGCCCGCTCGCCAACGCGACTCTAGTCAGCGATGGCACGGGCATCATCGACCGCAGCAGCGACGAGACCGCGGTGGCCAGCCCGACCTGGGTGCCTCTCACCGACGGCATCAACTACGTGCAGACGACGACGGTGCCCGGCACCACGGCCGGCGACTACCAGCTCGCGTTCAAGAACACGATCACGGCAGCCCTCGCCACCAACAGCGACTGGGCGAACGAGACCGTGCGCCTTGTCCCGCGCACGGCCAAGAACATCGTCGACTGGCTCAACGAGCCGACGGTGAGCGGCCTCTTCAGCGCCGCCGACGTCGAGCGCAGCTCGAACGCGCACAAGGTCCAGATTGCCAGCCTCACGCCGGGCAGCTCGGGCTCCGTTCAGGTCCAGGGCGGAACGGCGAATGGCGTGACGGCCGCCGTCGTGGGTAGCTCGTCGCTGGCCAGCTCGCAGATGGTCTCGACCATTGCCGCCTCGGACGCAGCCGGCATGATGGGGTACCAGTGGGTCTCCGTCAACAACGCCGAGACGCTGCCGAAGAGCGTCTTCACGTCGGCCACCACGCTCCAGGCCATCACCAACAGCGGCCTGAACAGCACCATCCAGATCGGCACCACGACCTTCTTCACGCGCCCGAGCGCAGCCCAGACCACGGGCGTCCTCGTCGCCATCGAGAAGCAGGGCGCCTTCTGGGCCATCACGGACACGGGCCTCGGGGCCGCCATGAACATCGGCACTCTCGCCGAGGGCGACTACATCAAGCTCGCTGTCAGCGGCTCACCGACGTACGCGGGCGTGGCCGGCAGCGAAGCCGTCAGCAACGTGAACACGGGCAACACGGGCATCTTCCGCGTGGTCCGTGTGCTCAGCGCGCCGGACGTCGGCGGCGACACGGTCTGGATCGAGAACGCATCGGGCGTCGCGCAGGAGCTGGCTGAGGTCGCTCTCGACTACTTCACGGCCGACAGCGTGATGCCTGGCGACTACCTGAGCATCTCGACGAGCCTGTGGGATGGCGCGGCCTCGAACAAGGGCCGCTACCAGGTCTACAGCGTCGGCGACAATGGCTCGGGCGCCTGGAGCAACGCGTCTTACGTCACGGTCGTGGGCACGCTCTCGCCCGTCGGCATTCCGACGGCAGCCCTCGGCTCGAACTACCTCCAGGTCCAGCTTGTCGAGGGCACGCCTGCGCGCTACATCAAGCAGATCCTCAACATCGCGCCCAACCAGCTCAGCTCGTCGCTGTACGACGTGAAGTTCACGACGAACAAGGCCTACGCGAAGATCAGCGCGGCTGCCGGCAGCGTGATGACGGTCCTCGACAAGCTCGGCTTCGGCACGGGTGTCGCGGTCGGCGTCGACGGCTACCAGCACACCACCGGCCTCATCGCCGAGGTCTCCAAGGTTATCCAGGGCGACCCGAGCGATACGGCCACGTACCCGGGCGTCGCATCCGCGGGCGCGACGGTGAACATCCTGGGTCCTCTGGTCAAGCGCATCACGGTCACGCTGTCGATTCGCGTGCGCAGTGGCGCGCCGACGGAGGACATCAAGGCTCGCGTGAAGAGCGCTGTCGCTGCCGTCATCAACAAGACGGGCATCGGCGAGGCCATCGCGCTCAGCGACCTGACGAACGCCGCCTCGAAGGTGAGCGGCGTGATTTCGGCTGTCATGGTGAAGCCGGCGGCAAGCGCAGGCGCGGACCTCATCAGCGTCCAGCCCTACGAGAAGCCCTTGGTGCTCAACGTCGACACCGACGTCCAGGTCTCGCTCGCCGGCTCGTAAGGAGGGCGTATGGCTACCATCGTCCTTCCGTCGCCTCCACCTGACGCTAGCGCTACCGTCAAGGGCATCGTCAATCTGACGGCCCAGACGTTCGCTGGCGTCAAGACGTTCCAGGACGGCATCAGCGTCGCGGGGTCGATCGGGCTCGCGAACTACACGTTCAGCGGTGACACGCTGAATCTGAATCATGCGGGTACGATGACCTTCGGCGGCACCGCCGTCGGCATCAACATCGCGTCTTCGATCGCGGGCGTCCAGATCCTCGGCAATACGACGCTGTACCCCGGCACGACCAACACGGGCGCGCTGGGTAGCGGGAGCAACGTCTGGGGCTCGCTCTACGCGACCGCTCTCCACGGCAACAGCCTCGACACACTGACCGGCACGACGCTCAACATCGGCACGGGCCTCGCCAACGCCATCGGCGTCGGCAGCGGTAGCACGTCGTTCCTGGACAGCGGCGGCTCGGTCTCGATCTTCAACGTGACCTCGCTGGGCCTGGCGTTCACGTTCCAGGGCGCGAACACGCCCGGCTTCAAGTTCACCACCGACGCGACCGCGGGCGTCGGCAATCGCATTGTGGAGATCGACGGCTTCGCCAATCAGACCGTCGCTCCCTTCCTGGTCAAGCTCGGCGCCACGCCCGGCGGCAACGGCGATGCCCTGGAGCTTCAGGACTCGACGGGCTACCAGAAGTGGCGCACCGACATCCTCGGCGGCATGATGCTCAACGCCGACGCCTCGACGGCAGGCTCGACGCTGAAGAGCACGGCCGGCATCACCTTCCAGAACCACTACTGGAGCACGACCGACCACACGTACCAGATCAGCTTCCAGGGCATCATGGACACCGTCGCACCGACGGCGCACCTCCAGCTCTCGATGGGAGGCAACACCAAGTACACGTGGGACCAGAAGGGCCTGTTCACGGCGCGCGCCGTCCAGACGCAGCAGGACTCGGTCTCGTCGACGGCGGGCCAGGTCAAGGCACTCGACGTCAACGGCAACCTTCGCTCCGGCTGTGACAGCATGGGTCTGCCGTCGCTGGGCTCGTACCATTATCAGAGCCAGTGCTTCGGCTCCATGGGGTCCACTCCGGTCACGTCCGGGTTCTTGGGCAGCACGGGCTGGGCGATCCAGGTCTCGGGCGGCGGCGGCGCACACGCGGCTGGAACCGTCACCTTTGACACGACCTCGGTCATCGGCATGGGCCTGTTCATCGACCCCAGCGCGACGGCCAACAACTACTCGGTCGTCTACAACAACAACTACCCGAGCCTTGCCGCCGACAATTCGACCGTCTTGGTGGCTGAGTGGTCGGCCATGTTCACGACGCAGACGAGCAACGTCGTCGCGCACATGTCCCTCGCCAATTCGGCGCAGATGGCACATCCGAACGGCTTCGGCTTCTGGTGGCCGGGCAGCGGCAACTGGCAGTGGTACACGGATAACGGAACGACGCGTACTATCACTGCATGCAGTGTTGGCGTCGCTCCGACGGCAAATCGCTTCCAGCGTTTTCGTATTGAGTACTACGGCTCGGCGTCGCCTGCCGGCGCCAAGACGGTCAAGCTCTACATCGACGGCACCCTGGTCCAGACGATCACAGGTGCCAGCGTCGTCACGCCGACGGGCGACGGATTCGAGGCTGGCGTGCAGGTCATCGCCAACGGCGGCACGCCGTACCTGGTCATTGCCGAGTACTACGAGTGGTACAACCTCGTGGCGTCGCCGTTCAACCCGTCGTAGCGTCGCCCGCAATCTTCTAGTCACACCCAATGGCCACGATCGTCCTCCCATCGCCGCCTCCCGATGCGTCCGCCACCGTCAAGGGGCTGGTGAATCTCACCGCGCAGTCGTTCGCTGGACTCAAGACGTTCACGGGCGGCATCAGCGCGGCGTCGTTGACGGCGGGCAACTTCAGCTTCAGCGGCAACAACGTCGACCTGACGGGTGCCGGCACGATGGGTATCGGCACGGGCGCAACGGCGACGACGATCACCATCGGTGACCCGGGCATCATCAACACGAGCGTCATCAATCTGACGGCCACGTCGTACATCAACAACGTGTCGCCGACGGCGTACTTCCATCAGGCTCCGGCGACGGTCGGCAGTCCCTTGATCAACTCGTCCGCGCTCGACCTGCGCATGACGTACTGGAGCGCTGGCGCGCAGACATACGATATCGCGCTCCAGGGCGTCATGGACAGCGTGACGCCGACGGCGCACCTGTCGTTCCAGTTCGGCGGTACCGAGAAGTACCGTATCAGCAACATCGGCAACATCGGCTTTGCCGGCGGCGCCATCATGACGGCGCTCCAGCAGTCGGGCGTCGGCGCGACCAGCTTCACGATCCAGTCGTGGCCGACGGACGGCGCCGGCTCGATCGGCCTCATCTTCGATACTGCCGTCGCGGTCAGCACGGGCAAGCTCCTGTCGATTCGGAACAACGGCACCGAGCTAGGGTACATCGACAACTTCAGCGGCAACGGCTTCCGCATCACCGGGGGTCACGCGGCGCCGATGTACATCGGCGACGGGCCGGTCGTGCTGGGCTACACCTACGGCAGCGGCGGCATCACCGTCGACGTCAGCAACGTGTCCCCGAACAACGACAACGTGCTGGCGCTCGGTGGGGCGGGTGGCCGTCGTTGGACGAACGTCCACGCGCTCGGAGTCGACTCTGGTGCGTCGACGTTGGCCCTCAGCACCACCGTCGCCTTGGGCAACACCGGCTTCACGTTCAACCACACCAACGCGGCCAGCACGGACCGCATCGCCAGCTTCCAGGTCGGCGGCACCGAGTACTTCTACGTCCAGTACTACGGCACGGACACGCGCATCGGCCCGGGCTCGTCGAAGGCGGCGCTGGAGATCGGCTCGCCCAACTTCAACAGCTCGATCCTCATCAACAACAGCACCGTCCAGCTCATCTCTGGGTCCACCGAGATCGACGTGACCACGGGCGTGATGCGCCCGTTGGCGGACGGCGTGGTCACCGCGGGCGACGCGACCCATCGCTGGTTGAACGTCTACGCCGTCAACCACATCGGCAGCACCGTTACGATCGAGGCTCAGACGAACAGCACCGCGATTGCGAAGTTTCAGGACCAGAACGCCAAGACGCGCTTCGGCGTCGACAGCCAGGGCCTGCCGTCGCTGGGCTCGTACCACTACAAGGCCGAAGACTTCGGGTCCATGACCGGGTCATACGTGACGTCGGGCTTCGTCGGGAGCACGGGTTGGGTCTCCGCGGTGGCGGGCACGGGCCTCGGCGTCAAGTACCTCAACAATACCGGCACCGACACGACTAGCCCGATCGGCGGCGGCGCGTTCATCGATCCAAGCTCGACGGCTAGCGGCGCCTCGTACTTCTTCAACAACGCCAACTTGATGCTCCACCAGAACACGTCGACCGTTGCGGTCTGGGAGTGGTCGGCCATGTTCCCGGCGTTGACGAGCAACGTCAACTCGATCATGGGCATCTATGCGTCCAACTCGGTCGCGCACCCGAACGGCTTCGGCTTCTGGTGGGGCGGCTCGGGCAACTGGCAGTGGTTCACGGACAACGGAACGACGCGCACCATCACCGCCCTCTCGTCTCCTGTCGCTCCGACGGCAAGCCGCTTCCAGCGCTTCCGCATCGAGTTTTTCGGTTCGGGCTCGCCCCTCGGTGCGAACACCGTGAAGCTCTATATCGACGGAACCCTGGTACAGACCATCACGGGTGCCAGCGTCGTCCTCAACTCGACGGGGCAGATTTTTGGCTGTGGTACGCAGTGTCAGGCCACGGCTTCCGCTCCGTATCTCGCCATCGCGAACTGGTCGGTCTGGTACAGTCTCGTGACGACGCCGTTCGCCCCGTAGCAGATTCGTTATATAGAGATGGACAACCACCTCTACACGGAGACCAACAGCATGAGTGACAAGCTCCCCGAGAAGATCGAGGAGGTCGATGCGCTTCAGTACGAGAAGCTCGCCCTCCAGCTCAACAACCTCGCCCTCACGAAGCAGCTCGTCGAGGCCCAGCTCCAGGGCCTGAGCGCGTCGTGGAACGCGAAGTACTCGTTGTCCGAGAAGGACAGCATCGACCTTCAGACGCGCGCCATCACGCGCACGAAGGGCGAGGCCAAGCCGGTCAAGGCGCCCAAGAAGTCTTCGCCCGAGACCCAGCCGTAGCTCGCCCTCTTCGCCCCGCCCCCTCCCGTCTTCCGCCTCCTTCCAGCCGTAATCTTCTGGGTACACCATCATGGCTGCCTCTCCGCATTTCCTTGTGTTCATGGTCTATGACTCCGGCACCGGTCTGCCCAAGGCTGGTGCGCTGGGCTCGTTGGCTTTCGTCACGTACAAGGACGAGACGGGTTCGAACATCACGACGCCCACGCTGGTCGAAATCGGCGGCGGCCTCTACGGCTTCATCCCGAACTACACGGCCGGCCACGGCGCAGCCTTCGTCATCTCGACGGGAAACAACCCCGCCTACGTCTACGGCTTCACGCGGCCGGAGGACTGGTACATCGACAACACCGACTGGCCGACCTCGAACCTGAAGGAATTCCAGCAGGGCTCGTGGGAGATCAAGACGACCGGTCCCGACGCCAACAAGATGATCTTCTACGGCACCGACGGCGTCACCGTACTCCACAAGTTCGCGCTCACCGACCAGAGCGGCAACCCGACCTTCACCAATCCGTTCAAGCGCTCGGTGTAGCCCATGCCGTTGCTCATCACCGACGGGCTGGGCTATAGCAGCAACGGGACCGGCGGCAGATTCCAGTTCCTCGGCATCAACTCGGGCCTCGACTACTTCGACCTGGTGTTCAGCTCGCCTATCGTGAGTCTGAGCGCCGACGCCGCCGACTACACGAAGTACGGCCTGCACGTCGCCGACGGCACGTCGAGCCTCGCGTCCATCCAGAGCGTGGCCATCGTGGCCGGCAACGTCCGCCTGACTACGACCCCATGCACCAACGGCGGCCTGTACACCATCACACTGCCGAGCGTTGGCTTCTTCGACGGTGGCGACGTCTTCGTCGGACCGTACTCGATGAACGCCGTAGCCGTGGGCCTGCTCCCGCAGGCTCTCAGCGCGCGCGCCATCGACGCCCGCCTCATCGAGGTCGTCTTCATCAACGAGGCCGTTGTGCAGAGCGAGGCGATGAACCCGGCCAACTACTCCATCACGCCGACGCTCGCCGTCACCGCAGTCGCCTTCGTTAACGCCAACACGTACCGCGTCACCACGGACCGCCAGACGCGCGGCGTGAGCTACACCGTCGTCGTCTCGAACATCCACGACGTCCATGGGGACCTGATCTAGCATGTCTTCGTCGGTAATCTTCGTAGGCGCTGGATTCACCGTCGAGAGCGTGACGCAGGTCGCGTTGGCGACCCTGCGCGTCCGCTTTACGCAGGACCCCGTCGCCTCGAACCCGGCCGGCGCGAACGACGCGACCAACCCTGCCCTGTACAGCCTGGTCGGCCCGGGCGTCTGGTCGATCCTCAACTGCGCCGCGGTGTACAACGACCCGCAGGCGGTCGACCTGTTCCTTGCCGGCCCTCTGGCGGCCGGCATCTGGACGCTGACGGCCAGCGCGAGCATCCACGAGACCGACGGCTCGGGCCTCACGTCGCCCACCAGCATCCAGTTCACCGTCAGCTCGCTGGTCATGCCGGAGTCCGTCGCTCGCGGCGCCCTCACCGACGGGCCGGCAGACATCCTCCGCAAGCACCTGAACCCGGCTCTCAAGGGCCCGGCTTGGGACGCCATCATCCAGGCAATCGCGACCGGCGACCAGAAGAACCTCGACAACGCGAAGAGCGCCTTCGACCAGCTCTTCAAGTCGAGCGCGTCCGGCATCTACCTGGAGCGCAAGGCCGCCGACGACGGACTGAGCAAGCCGCAGAACATCGGCATGCCCGATGACCTGTTCCGCCAGTACTCCATCGAGACCACCAACTCTAAGCTCGTCGAGAGCGCTCTGCTGAAGATCCTGGAGGTCTTCTACGGATCCGACAGCGTGCGCGCGCGTGCCGACAGCGGCCTCGCCGACACCTACGTCCTCTCGGACGGCGACGACCTCATCGTTCTCATCGACGAGGAAGTGCAGATCACCGTCACCTTCACGACGGAAGACTTCGCCATCATCGGCCGAGCACGCGCTGCGGAGGTCGCTGCGTCCATCACACGCGCCTTCGACGCAGCCGACTGCAATGCCTTCGCGGTCGCCATCACCGACGCCCAGACCGGCACCACGAAGGTCCGCATCTACAGCGGCTCGATTGGCCTCGGCTCGTCGGTGCGCGTTGTGGGCGGCAAGGCGCAGATTGCGTTCCAGTTCGCCACACCTCTCGCCGTCTTCAGCGGGCTGCCGACCTGGAACATCACCTACATCGCGTCCACGAACACGCTGCGCTTCAGCCCGAATTCGTTCTTCGACATGTCGAAGGTGCAGATCGGCGACTACGCGACGGTGTACGGGACGGAATTCCTCGCCGCCAATCGCGGCACACTCGTCATCACCAACGTCTACTGGGGCTATCCCGGCGGCGTGCTCGCGCAGTACTTCGATGTCGTCGCGGCCGGCGCGAACCAGGCCGGACTGATCCAGCTCGCCGCGAACAGCCTCATGGTGTTCCGGCCGACGCGCGCCACGATTCACGCCGACGTGTCGCGCGCGGTCGTGGTCTCGTCCATCGGCGAGAGCGTTGACGCCGTCCTGCCTGCCACGTCGCAGGCAGTCGGGCGCGGTCCGTACAAGGCTGCGTACCTCAACGTCCAGAACCCCCTGGCCATCGTGAGCGCGACCCGCGACCCGAGCGGGTTGGTGCACATCAACATTCCGAACCACGGCCTCGCTACAGGCGCGTGGGTCAACATCGACGGCCTGACGGGCAATGCGACCCTACCCACCCCCGTTGCTGGCACGCACACGAATGGCGGTACCTCGGACAGTAGCCCTGTCACCGTCGTCAGCAACATCTTCGCCGACCCCATCCCGAGCGGAGGCGCTGGCATCGCCGACCTCCTGAGCGATGGTCGCGTCGTCCTGGGCGGTGGCAGTGGCCACTCGACCACGGAGTACTTCCAGGTCAACGGCATCGCGACCGACGCCACGACTGGCGCCAAGACCGTCACGAGCACGTATACGGCGACCGGCGCACTGCCGGCGTCCACGTACTACTACGCGGCATCGTCGCCTGGCGGTGGCTCCATCGCCGACGAGCTGGTTGTGACGGGCGGCTGGACGGGCGCAGCCTCGACCAACGACGCCGCCATCTTCAACAGCGGCGTGTGGACCGCTCTGCCGACACTCGCGTTCGCGCGCAGCGGCCACGCTCAGGTCACGCTCTCCGACGGCCGTGTCCTCGTGATGGGCGGCTACAGCGGCGGTCCCCTCAACAGCGTCGAGCGCCTCACGGTCTCGGGCACGTTCGCATGGGTCACGATGGCGGCGATGGCCACGAACCGCTTCGGCCATCGTGCAATCCTCCTGAACAACGGCAAGGTGCTGGTCATCGGCGGCCTGCTCAGCGGCGGCGGGCCGAGCGACATCTCGGGCACGCAGACGGCGCTGTGCGAGGTCTACGACCCGACCGGCAACACGTGGTCGGCGACGGGCTCGATGTCGCTCGCCCGCTTCAACCACACCGCCACGCTACTCCCCGACGGGCGCGTGCTCGTTGCCGGCGGCAAGGGCTACAACCCGACTCAGCCCGGCGTCGCCGTCTCAATGAAGACTGCCGAGATCTACGACCCGAACACGGGCCGTTGGAGCTGGGCCGGCGACACGATCAACACCCACGACACCGCCTTCGCCGCGTACCTGACGTCGACGAACGAGGTGATTGTCGGCGGCGGTGCCTTCTCGTCGCAGAACATCGAGCGCTACGACGTGGCCTCGGGAACCTGGAAGACGTCTCTCGCGAGCATGCCGGCAGCCGTCGCCAATCCGAAGGCCATCCGCATGGCCAACGACGTGGTCTTGATCGTCGCTCCTGCGACGGGCGCGAATGTCCTCTACATCCCGAACGCCAACAAGCTCCAGGTCGCACGCATCAACGACGCCTTCCAGATCACGAAGGTCAACAACAACAACATCACCATCTCGACGCCCGGCCTGAGCTGGTGCTCGTTCAACGTCACGAACGCAACCCTCACGCCCGTCGCGGCAGCAACGTCGACAACGCCCGGCCCCTTCGTCTACGACAAGGAGCAGGGAGTCGCCGTCACGAGCAAGCACTCCACGACGACGGAGACCCTGAGCGCGGGCCAGCGCTACAGCTACGTCGACATCGTCGATGCCACGCAGTTCCCGGACGCTCCGGGCTGGCTGGTGTTCTCGTTCGGCTACTCCAACCAGGTTGCGCCCGTCAAGTACCTTGGGCGTCTCAGCAACACGCGCCTCTCGCTCGACGCCTCGTTCCGCTTCCCGAGCACCGTTCCGACGGGCTCGGACGTGACCTGGCTGTCGCAGAAGGGGCCGTGGGTGCCAGACCATCCCGAGGCCGTGGGCAGCTTCTACATCACCGCCTCGCCCGCCGGCCGCATCGCAGCTCAGGCGGCTCTCGCCGACAGCACGGCGGCTGGCGTCACGGTCAACACCTCGATCACGTACCCCGGCGACCGTGGCCTTGGCGGCGAAGGTCTGCCTGCCAGCGGCAGCTACAAGCTCAGCGACAAGGTCGCGGTCTGGGGCGGTGACGACATCGACGCCGAAGTAGCGGCGGCTCGCGAGGAGGTGTAGCGTGACTCGCCCCAAGATCGTATCAGCCGCCAAGGTTCTGGTCTATGTGAACGGCAAGCTCTTCGGCCGTTGCACGAGCTTCTCGTGGACCAGCTCCACTCCGCGCAAGAAGATCCGCACCATCGACATCCAGCACCCCGTCGAGCTGGCTGCCACCACCGTCGACATCACGTGGACGCTCGGCGCGCTGCGTACCATCGGCGACGGCGGCCTCCAGGGCGCCGGCATCGTCGCGCAGCAGTCTGACCTCAGCCGCGAGAAGTACTTCACCATCCAGCTCGTCGAGCGCACGTCGGGGCTCACGCTGTTCCGTTCCGACCTCAACAACACTGACGGCGAGAGCTGGGGCGTCACGGCCAAGGGTCTCCTCGCCGGCACGGCTCAGGGGTCGGGCATCCTCTGGGTCAACGAGACCGCCTCGTAGCCGCCCGCAATCTTTAGGACACATCCATGAGCGTCGCACGTCAGGCAAACCTACTGGGTCAGCAGCGTCTCGACATTCCGCACGTCCGCGGAATCGAATCGAGCATCGCGAACGACTTCGACCTTCTCGCCGGCCAGATCATGGCGGGGCGCGCGCCCCTCATCGTCAGCGGCTTCAACGTCGTTCCCGTTGCCGCGGGCACGGCCGCGACCAGCCTCCAGATCGCTGTCGCGAACAGCGTCATCATGCACCCCGAGGCGTCCGAAGCCGGCACCATCTTCCAGGTCCCTGCCTCGCGTCTGCCCGAGACCCTCAACGCAGCCAACACGCGTCTGACCGGCACGTTCACCGCGAACACGGTCAACTACATCGGCATCGACCTGCGCCGCACCGCCGACGCCTCAACGGCAGATCTCGTCCAGTTCCTCGACGCCGACACGAACATCGAGAACCCGAAGACCGTCCCCCTCGGCCGCACCCTCGACTACGCCATCGTCGTCAGCACGCAGGACTTCAGCCTCACGCCGGGCATCGCGCCCCTCGCCAAGGTCACCACCGACGCCTTCAACAACGTCGCGTCCGTCGTCTACAACAGCGTGACCTACGCCGCCATCGAGGACGCGCGCGGCTTCATGTTCCGTCTGGGCAGCGGCGGATCGGTGACGAACCCCCTGCATGCGTACTCGTGGCCGAATGGCCGCACGGAAATCGGCAACAACTCCGACTTCAGTGCGGGCGACAAGGCTATCACGTCGTTCAAGGGCTGGCTCGATGCAGCGATGACGCGCATGTGGGAGCTGGGCGGCGGCGAGCACTGGTACAGCGCGACGGCAGACCGCAACGTCCAGCTCATGCGCGTAGGAGCCTCGACGTTCGTCAGCGACGGCGACTTCTTCGAGTGGACCGGCACCAACAACCTGCACTGGCAGGGGCTGCGCTTCACCTTCGACAACTCGACGGCGTACTACAACGACATCAAGGACCAGCTCGTCGACAGCACGGGCCTGACGAACCTCGCCGACGGCGACTGCATCTACGTCGACATCGACCGCACGACCAATCGCACGGGCGGGACGGCGCTACAGCCGGTCAAGACGTCGGTTCTGCTCCTCGGCACGCCGACTGTCCCGGGCTCGCGTCACATCATCGCGTGGCGCTCGGGCACCAAGATCTTCACGCGCGGCACCTCGTACCCGATCGGCCAGGCCTTCCAGGTCGCGACGACGGGCGCGGTGGGCGTGGTCAAGCTGATGCAGACGCCTGGCGCGCCGGCAGCGCCAGTCGTGTACAACCCGGACGCCAACAACGCCCTGACCTATGCAGCCAGCGGCGGCAACGCGACGGCCCTCACGGTCACGGGCAATGGCTCTGGCGCGGGCGTCAACGCGACGGGCGGCGCAAGCGGCATCGGCGTCGTTGCAACCGGCGTTGGCGTTGGCGCTGGCGTCTCGGCCTTCGGCGGCGCGACGAACGGCAACGGCGTCCAGGCTCAGGGCGGCGGCACGGGCGGCGACGCTGTCTCGACGTATTTCAACCTCGGCGGCGGCCTGCTCCGCAACCACCGCATCAACAACCGCGGCTTCAGCTCGCTCGTTCCGTCTCGCCTCCTGGAGTCGTGGCAGTACCTGAATGGCGGCGTCATCACCGTCTCCGGCTCGACGACGGTGTTCCAGACGGGCTGGGTGCTCGGTTCGTCGGCGCACGTCGGCACGAACAGCGGCCAGGGCGGCGGACCTGCCTACACCCTCGGCGCCTCGGGCTTGGAGTACGCTCCGTACATCAAGCTCGCGTCGAGCCCGACCATCAACGACAACGTCTCGGTCGTCAGCAATGCGTCGTGCGTCGACACGACCAGCGCGCCGGGCGCGGCGTTCACCAATTCCACGCAGCTCCTCTTCGAAATGGAGTGGCTCGCCTCGGGCATCGCCATTGCGGCAACGGGCGCGACCGGTGTCGACCAGTGGCAGGGACTCGCCTTCGCGACGAACGGCATCCCGGGCGACCTGAACAACTTCATCGCCTTCCGTCTCCAGAACAACGCGACGACGTGGGAGTGCGTCTGCCGTGCAGGCGGCGTCGAGACGACCGTCTCCAGCGGTGTCACGTCGACGTGGGGCGTGACGGGTACCGCGCCGGGCGTGCCGATCCGCTTCGGCATCGCCGTCGCAGGCTCGGGCATCACGGGCGGCTCGCAGACGGTCTTCTTCTTCATCAACGGCGTCCAGAAGGCCGCCATCACGACGAACATCCCGCAGGGTCCGATGTGGGCGTCGTTCGGTCAGCGCAGCGTCACGTCGAGCGGTCTCAACACGTTCCTCGGCGCGGTCCAGCTCTCGCGCTACGTGAACAAGCCGCACATGAACTAGTAGCCGTCGGTGCAGCTTAGGCTGACGGTATCCAGCAGGCAGTCGGCGAGGTCGAGGTCGACGTCGCTCGGGTTGCCGTACGGCTGCGCGACGGGGTACATGATCGAGGCGCTCGTCATCGTGTGGCCGAGGCCGAGGGCGTGCCCAATCTCGTGCGTCAGCACGTTCACTGCGTCCTGATTGCACGCGGCAGCCGCGCCGCCCAGGAGGCAGCGGTAGAGCGTATCGTTCACCATGATGGTCGGCATGGTGAGGCTATTGCGGTTCGTGACGGCGGCAGCCGGCGCGAGGTCGCTATCCGGCGCATGGCGCACGGTCACGTGCGGCGCACTCAGGTCGCAGTCCACGAGGGCGATGCCCGCCAGTCGCCAGAAGTCGCTCGCGCGCGCGAGAGCGTCGTCGATATCGCCCTGCTCGACGGCGGGGCACACGGACAGGCCGGCAGCCAGCACCAGCTCGCCGCCGCGCGTAGGCGCAGTCGGCTGAACAGGCTGGACCGCTACGGCGTTGCAGCCGGCGAGGAGGGCGATGAGGGCGAGATACTTCATACCCCCAGACTACCTGAAAGCGCCCATCCCGTCAAGGGGTAGACGCAATCTCAGAAGCATGACGACCCCCAAGTCCAACGAGCACGCTGTGTGGTGGGAGGGCGGCCTCAACATCGACGCCGACGGCTCGCCCAACGCCTACGGGCCCAACAACTCGGGCCTCGACTACACGGCCAACGCCGGGCACCCGGGCAACTGGTACGGCATCGTCGTCGACGCCGCCGGCAGCCCCGTCCAGCAGGCCAACGGCAAGTACGTGTCGCCGACCGCGCTCCAAGACCCCTCCAAGAACCATGAAGATCCGGCACGTTACGTCAACAGCGAGACGGAGCCCTACCTGTCCATCCCGTCGAACGCGGGCCGCGACTACGGCATCCACACGGGCGACGTGGGCTTCGCCTACTACCGCAAGACCGACAAGCTGGTCGCGGCCATCGTGGCGGACGTTGGGCCGAGGAACAAGTGGGGCGAGGGGAGCATCGCGCTGGCACACGCTCTGGGCGTCCCAGCAAGCCCCAGGAACGGCGGAACGGACGCGGGGGTGGTGGTAGTAGTGTTCAAGGGAACGCGGCGTGGCTGGCCTCGTACGCACGCTGACATCGCCCAGCAGGTCAACGACATCATGGACGGCCTGGGTGGCGAGGACGCCTACAGCCTGTTCCTTGGGACGCAATCTTAGCGTCGAGGATACAACACCATGCCCCAGATTGAAGTTCCGGCCATTTCGGCCGCTTTCGCTGCCGCTGGCACCACCCGCGGCGTCGTCCAGGTCGCCAGCACCGCCGGCTTCTACGCCGGCTGCGAGGCCTTCGTCACGGCGACGGCACTGCCGACCAAGCGCTGCATTATCGTCGCCATCGTCGACGCCACGCACCTCACCCTGCGCGTCATCGCCGACGACAACGAGCAGCAGCTCCCCGTTCAGATCTACGGCGGCGGCTCGGACCTCTCGGCCTACACGAACGTGAACAGTGCCAAGGTCTGGATGCAGTCGCAGCTCGCGCGCGTCGAGATGAACAGCGTCGCCCCTGCCTCGCTGAACAAGTAGTCCCTGAAGGAGGCGCGCCGTGGTGCTCTCGGTCAACGCCGTCAAGCTTGACGGCACGGGCACGACGCTGCCCGTCTCGCAGCCGCTGTCATTCCCAGCGGCTACCTCCGTCACTCTCAACGTCATCGTCAAGGGCCAGAACGGAGCGGCCATCAACCTGGCCGGCGCCGCTGTCGTCCTGACGATCTGGTCGAGCCTCGGCGGCGTGCCGAAGCTATTGCTCTCGGTCCAGGCGACCATCGACAACGCGGCCGGCGGCCTCTGTCACTTCGACCTTGCCGACGTCACGACGCTCGCGCTCAAGGGCGCGCACGTCTACGAGCTGACGCTGCTCCAGGGCGCACCACCGACCAGATCATCCCCGTCTCGGCGCTGTACGCCACCGACTCGCTCTACACGCCGTCGCAGACGGTCACCATCGCGGCGACGCAGCTCCCTCTCGGCGTTGGTCCGCAGGGTCCTACGGGTCCGGCTGGCGCAACGGGCCCCGCAGGTCCGACAGGGCTGACTGGCCCCCAGGGGCTTCAGGGTATCCAGGGGCCGTCGGGTGCAACGGGGCCGGCGGGTCCGACAGGCCCCACGGGCGCTACGGGTCCTGCCGGACCCGCAGGCAGCGCCCTCACCATCCAGAACAGCGCCGGCACCGCGATGCCGGCGGAAGCAGCCCTCCGTTTCAACGCAACGATGCTGCTCGCCGATAGCCCGGGCACGACCTCGACGAACGTCGACGTCAACCAGGCCAATCCGTTCGCGTGGACGGCCCAGCACTCGTGGGCGGCCATCGCAACGCCCTCGGCACCGGCCGCTGGCATCGCCCAGCTCTTCGCGCAGACGAACAACGGCCACACCGACTTCTGGTTCCAGGACAACGACGCGATCCCGTACAATGTCGGACGCGACCTGATCCTGCGCGTGCGCAACCAGACCGGAGTGACGATCAACAAGGGCCAGGTCGTCTACATCAACGGCTCAAACGGGACGGTCCCAACGGTCGCGCTCGCCAAGGCCGACTCGACGATGGCAAACCTGCCGGCCTACGGCGTGGCAACGGCGAACATCTCCAACAACGCTTTCGGCCACGTCATGACCCGCGGCGTGCTCACGGGCATCGATACGTCGGCGTTCGCCGCAGGCAACTTGCTCTACGTCAGCGCGACCACGGCGGGTGCTCTCACGAACGTGGCGCCGACACATCCGGCTGTCGAGCAGCAGGTCGGCGTCGTCGCAGTGGCGGGCGTCGGTAATGGCGCTATCGCTCTCACGACGGTCCCGATCAACCTTCACCGCATCGACGGCACGAACCAGGCGACATTCGCCATCGGCGACGCCACGGGCACGACGAAGTCGCTGCTCATGAAGAACGCCGCAGGCACGAGCCTGCTGAGCTGGAATCCGACCGCCGCGCGCACGCTCACGCTGCCCGATGCGACGGCCACGCTGGCGATCCAGAACGCGGCCACGCCAGGCTCCTACACCAACGCCAGCGTCACGGTCGCGGCGGATGGCAGCATCTCGGCCGTGTCGAGCGGAGCGGGTGGCACGACCGACGTCTATCCGTATCCGTTGAAGTCGTACGTCGACAATCGCGCCCTCAACAAGGTGCTTGCAGCGGCGAACCAGACCAGCGGCACCCAGTTCGTCATCTACAACAAGACGGCAACGATTACTGGTGCCCGCTTCTTCTGGGGCGCGTATGCGACGACGGTGCGAGTCAAGCTCTGGGCCACGGGCAATGGAACAGCGCTCAAGTCCATCGACGTCGTCACGACCAACACGCCCGGCTGGTACACCGCCACGTTCACGACTCCGCAGACGTCGACGCCCTGGCAGCCCTACTACATCTCGTTCTGGGACACGGCGCTCTCGCAGTACACGATCTTCAACATGTTCGGCTCCGGCGACCTGTGGTCGGGCACCAACGCGCCCAACCCGATCTTGACGGGTCCGTACTTCGCGTGGATGAACTGGGCGTCATGGGCAAACGGCGACGCTCAGCCAACGGGAACAGCGACGAGCGAGCGCTATCCGATCGAGCCCGTCTTCACGATTCCCTAGTCCCTGAGCGCGTCCCAGGTAGCGTCGATGATGCTATCGCGCTCGTCGTTTGTCGCCCACTCGCCGCGGTAGAGCATGCCCAGGTGCATGAGGGCGTTGTCGATGCGGTCCTTGAGGCGCTTGTTCTCCTCGCGCAGCTCGCGCGCCTGCTCGGGCGTGAGGCACGTGCAGTCGTAGCAGCGGCAGCTCTCGCAGCGGCCCATCAGATCCTCCCGATTTCTTCGAGCAGCCGCCGGTTGTAGTCGCCGAACGGGCCGGCCATGAGCTGCTCGGGTGTCACCCAGCCGACGCGGCCCGTCTCCTCGTTGCGCTGCACCATGCGCACGCTGCTCATGAAGCCACCGAGCCCGCTGAGGACGCCGAACGTGACGCCGCCCTCGCGCCGGAAGATCTCGACGAGGTGGTCGCTGTTGATGAAGACGCCGGTCTCCTCCAGCAGCTCGCGGAAGGCAGCGTGGCGCTCGCTCTCGCCGTCCTCGACCTTGCCGCCGGGCAAGCCCCAGGCGTTGGGGTCGTCCTTGCGGCTCACGCCGAGGATCATGTGCGTGATGGGGCACTCCAGATAGACGCAGGCGCTAGCCATCGGACTTCTTCTCCTGGCAGTACATGTAGTCGGGGTACTCGCCGTCGCTCATGCGGTGCAGGCCGCGCTCGTCGAGCGGCCGGCCCGCCTGGCAGCCGTCGCACGAGCTGGTCACGACCTTCGAGATCTCGACCCCGGTCTCGCCGGCCGCATTGACGAGGTAGTCGCAGTAGGCGTTCGGCTTGCCCGCCGGCACGTACGACTTGATGCGGTCGCTCGACAAGTCGCGGCGCACGTGCGACGTCATGATGAAGCTGATGCCGGTGCGCTTCGAGAAGCGCGCGATGGTCCTGAGCAGCATCGCAACCTCGCCGATGGGGCGAACCGGGCTCGGGCTGCCCATGATGCTGGTCGCGCTGCGGATGGCGATGGCCTTGACAGGCGCGCCGGCCTTGACCATGTCCTCGATGTCGCGCATCGCGCGCCCGATGCCCTCGACGTCGTTCGCCGAGTACATCACGAAGCGGTCGGGGTCGATGCCGAAGTCCTTGAGCGCCTCTGGCGTCGTATCATCGCACCGGTACTCGGTGTCGAAGAACACGGTGAGAGCTTCGGGGTCCTCGGTGCTAATGCGCCCGAGCATCGACATCATGATCGGCGTCTTGCCACACATCGGCGGCCCGTAGACCGCGACGACGGAGCCCTTCGGGATGTCGGCGAGGAGCACGACTACACCGACTCGGTGACGACGAAGGTGTACGGGAACGTCGGCTCGGTGAGCTTCGCACCAGCGCGCAGCATCGTCTCGGCGGTGTCGAACGCCCTGACGAGGTTGCTGCCGTCCTTGTCGAACTTCCAGCGCTTGCCGTCGGCGCGGACGGCGTAGTAGCCGACGCTCTCGACGTTGAAGCCCGCGTCCTGGAGCGCGCGGCCGACGACGCACTCGCGGCAGTAGTCGATGCACTTGGCGCCCTTGAGCAGATGCGGCGGCGCCTCGACGAGCGCGCGGTCCCACTGCTCCTTCGTGACGGTGATGGTCTTCTTGTCCATGCTGAGGCTATAACGAATCAGTCCCGGTGGTCGCCGCGCGGGTCGAGCTGGCCCTCTGTTCCGAAGCCGTCGTTCATGAGGGTCTCGTCCAGCAGGTTGTGGATCTGCTGCAACCACCACATCTTGGTCTTCGTGTCGGCGTTCAGGATGAACAGGGTCAGCCGCATCATGACGATGGGCAGCGTGGCAACGGTCAGTGTCTTGTACTTGGCCATCAGATCACGATCTCCTTGGGCTTGTAGTTCTGCCAACCCGCGCGCTCGCGTGGATAGCCGCGTGGCTCGCATACGACGCGCGTGTCGCCGAGCGTGTAGTCGAACGGGTCGTGCGTGTGCCCGTGGACCCACAGGGCGGGCTTGCGCTCCAGCATCAGCTCTTCCATGTCGCAGACGAAGAAGCAGTTCGACTTGGCGTTGATCCACTGCGGCCCGACGGACAGGTTGCTGGGCATGTGGTGCGTCACCACCACGTCGCCCTCGCGCAGATTGTCGACGAGGTACTTCTCCCAGCGCTCGCACTCGGCGTACATCCACCGGTTCTTGGCGCTCCAGTCGCCAATCCACTGGAAGTCGGAGAAGAAGGGCTCGCCCGCGCGCGCGAGCGGCGAGTCGCGGTACCACATCGTGTGGCCGTGGAAGGTGCGACCGTCGATGACGACCGACGAGGCGTCGAGATGGTGGACGTTGTTGAACGCGCCCGCGGCCTCGGCGATGCTGTGGTGAGCCCAGTCGCGCCGGCACTTGTAGTACTCGTGGTTGCCCGTTACGACGATGACGTGGCGGTACAGAGGCGAGAAGGCCTCGAACAGCTTCTTGAACTGGGCGGGGAAGCGGCCGTCGGCGATGTCGCCGGCCATGATCAGGACGTCGGCGCCGTCCGTCGAGGCGACATTCTCGATGAGACTGTCGCCCTTGTCGGTGTAGAAGTTGACGTGGACGTCGCTGATGAGATGAAGCAGCACACCAGGTAATAACGAATCACTCCTTCTTCTTGAGCTTCTCCATCTTCTTCGCAAGGCGCGCACGCGCGATCGGTTCGAGCTTGTCGGGGATCGTGATGCCTTCGAGATGGTCGTACTCGTGCTGGATGCACTGGCCTTCGAGGCCGTCGTAGAAGCCGTCGTGGCGCTCGCCCTTGTCGTCGACCGCCTCGACCGCCACCGTCGGGTAGCGCAGGATGGTCTCGATGATGCCGGGCAGCGACAGGCAGCCCTCGTTCGCGTACGCCTTGTCGCCCTTCAGGTCGTTGATCTTCGGGTTGCAGAACACGATGGAGCGACGGCCGATGTCCATCACGAAGACGCGCTTGGGCACGCCGATCTGGATGGCCGAGAGCCCCACGCCGCCGCTGTCGAACAGCGTGTCCCATAGGTCGGTGATGAGCTGCGTGAATTCGGGGGTGCCGAACTCGCTCTCCTCGACGGGGAAGCTCTTTACCTTCAGGCCGGGGTTCGGCCAGATGAGAATGGGCTTGATCATAGGGCTCCGTAGCGCGGTGGGCGCTCTTCGTAGCTGTCGGCGACAGGGTCAAGCTGCTCGACCTCGCGGATGAGGTTGTGCAGGGCCAGGACCAGGCGCTTCGAGAAAGGCGGGTTCGCGCGCAGCGTCGCGCGCACCACGATGAGGTGCGACATGAGCCGGTGAAGCTGCTTGGCCGTCTCGATGGGCGCCAGCGTCAGCAGCTCGGCGATCAAGGTCTGGTTGTCACAGTATCCGTACCTCTGGTCCGGCGCCCACGACCGCCTCTTCAGCGCCCGCACTTCCGCGCGCGCGGCGCCATTGGAGTGGAAGGCGCCGCCACGCGGCCTCTGCTTGGCTGCCGCGATAACCTCCTTCACGGCGTTGTTGACGCTGTTGAACATCAGCCCGCGATCTTCCTCTTCGCTTCTTCGTCCGTCAGGCACAGAAACGTGGGCCCGATCTGGAACGTGGTGTGGCCGCCGCCGGTCGCGATCACAGTCACCTCGCGCTTCGGGCCGCGCGCCACCTTCATCATCACCTTCTGACCCAGCTCGAACTTCATGATGGCCTCCACCAGGGGAATAACGAATCACCCCGTGAAGCACACGCTGACGTTCTTGCGCGCGCGTGTGATGGCGGTGTAGAGCCAGCGCCGACCCTCCAGCCCATACACGCCCTGGCGCCCGCCGACGGTCGGCTCGACGACGACAGTGACATCGTTCCACTCGCTGCCCTGGCTCTTGTGGCAGGTGAGGCAGTAGCCGAGGTTCGCGTTCAGGTGCGGCGGCGCGTTGATCTTGTCGTAGTCCCACTTGTCGACGGCGTAGTGGCCCGCCGCGCGCCGAATCGTCGTCGTTGGCATCTCGGCCGCCTGCGCGAAGACCTCCTCCTGGGAGAGGATCGCGTCGCGTCCTTCGATGTCGGCGAGCCCGAACGTCATCATGGTGCTGATATTCTTGAAGCGGTCGCGGACGGCGACGGGCTCCTCGGGCAGCGTGTTCCAGCCGCCGAACTCGACGACCTCGCCGTTGAAGCGGTCGAGGCCGTAGTTGTTCATGAGGACCAGCAGAGGCTCGCCCTCCTGGATGTGGCGCTCGTCGTAGCCGAGTGCCTTGCGCACTTCCAGGTTGAGCCCCTGACGCTTGGCGTTCGTGTGCGCGATGAGGGCACGGTTGCCCGCCTGCTGCGCGAGGAACGACTCCACGAGCTTCCCACGCGGTGTGGCGGGCAAGATGTCGCAGACCGCGTCCATCGCCTGCATCTCGCCCGCCCGAATCATCATGCTCGCGCGGATGATGGGCGAGTCGAGAGCCTGCCGGCAGACCTCGGTGAGGTCGGTGCGGTAGGCGGTCTTGAGATCCGTCAGCGCGCTGAACGTCTTCCAGTTGCCGTCCTCGTCCTTCTTCACGACAGGCGGGAGCTGGAAGGTGTCACCGACGAGGACGACCTTCAAGCCGATGGCCGCGCAGAACATCCAGACGTCGGCCCAAATCTCCTGGGAGACCATGCTGGCCTCGTCGATGACGACCAGCCCGTTCGTCGGCAGCTCGATTTCGTTGACCGGCTTCTTCGTCCACTTCGGCTCTCCGGTCTTCGGGTCCTCCTTGACCTTGTATAGCCACTTGTGGATCGTCTGCGCGCGGACGCCGGTAGCCTCGCCGACGCGGAGCGCGGCCTTGCCCGTCGGTGTGAGCACCAACGGGTTGCCCTGCTCCTCGGCGACAACCTTGAGCATGGTTGTCTTCCCTGTGCCTGCGTATCCGGCGAGCACGGCGAACTTCGAGTCGTCCTCGTCCAGTAGGCGCTCGATCATCTGCCGCGCCTGCTCCTGCCCCTGCGTCAGCTCCAGCTTCACAGTAGACCCGCTTCCTTGAGGGCGCGGCGCACGGCGTTGCCCCTCTTGTTCCTGATGTGCAATCCGATGTGCTCACCCTTGAGACTCTCGGGGATCGGGTGACCGCTCTCGGCGCGCGCGGCGTGCGCGGCCAGGATGAGAGCGCTCGCGCCCGTCGAGGCTCCGAACGGGATGCGGCCGGCGGCGTCGCAGGCGCACGTCGCGCCCAGGCCCTCCGTCTTCATCTTCGTGCGGTCGGCGACCTTCACGAGGTCCACCATCTTGCCCTTGCGCATTTCGAGGAAGCGGTGAACGCGCATGTGCTCACGCGCCGCAACCTTCGCGCAGTCGCGCAGGTCGTTCGGCACGCGCAGGCGCGCGCAGAGCTTCTCGACCTCGGGGACGCCGCGCTTGTCGTGGTCGTTGTGGTGCGGCCACTCGATGCGCGGCGTGGTGCCCTTGCCGAGGTCGTGGCAGAGCGTGGCGAAGCGGACCGCCAAGACGACATGATCGTCGACAGGCTCCGCGACGCGGCCGAAGTTGTAGTACAGCTCCCCGTTCGCGACAGCCTCGTCGAGGCACATCATCGTGTGCGTGAAGGCGTCGCCCTCCTGGTGGTGCTCCCACGGCCCGGCGGGCACGTTGATGAGGTTCATCAGCTCGCGGTGCCAGAGCCCCAGCACCTTCATGCGCGCCAGCTCCTCGAAGAAGCGGCGCGGGCGCGGACCGCGAAGAGCGCGCTCGGTCTCGCCCCAGACGCGCTCACCGGACAGCGCGAGGATGTCGTCCCACGGCACGCTCATCGCGATGCGGTAGGTCTCGGGCGCGATGACCCAGTCGTAGCGCGCGGCGAAGCGCGCGAGCCTGAACACGCGCAGAGGGTCTTCGACGAAGGCGTCGCTCACGTGCCTGAGCACGCCCTGGCGGATGTCGGACACGCCGCCGAACGGGTCGATGACCTGGGACTCCAGCGGCAGGTTGTTCTTCGTGACGTGCGGGACGGCGATGGCGTTGCACGTCAGGTCGCGGCGCTCCAAGTCCTGGCTCAGCGTCACGCTCGGATCGGCGCGGACCTCGAAGCCCTGGTGGCCCAGTCCGACCTTGCGCTCGGTGCGCGCGAAGGCGAACTCACCCTTCCAGCCGTGCTCGTTCTCGACGAGAAAGACGGGGAAGGACTTCCCGATTTCCTGGACCTTGCAGTGCACGGTCCAGCTTTCGACGAACTCCTCCTTCGTCATCCCCACAACGACGAAGTCCTCGTCCTTGGGCTCGTACCCGAGGAGCTTGTCGCGAACCCAACCACCGACCCTGTAGAGGCCCATGGCTGGGTAATAACGAATCAGGTGCGACGGCGGGAAGGATGAGCAGTGTACTCGTGTCGCACCCTCTTGAACAAGTAGTTGTTCGCGTGTTCGCGGTCATTCCTGAGAACCGCACGCACAGCGGACTCCTCCAGCCCAAGCTTCTCGCAAGCATCCCGGACCGACTCGTACATCCTGTTGAACTGGTCGATAATAACCCCGCGATGCGAGGATCTATATGGCCTGCCAACCTTTTTCTTCACGGCACGCTGGTGTGCCTCCATGTACCGCTCGCGGTTGCGAGCCCAGCGTTCGCGATGGGCTTCGCTCATGCGCTCTTTGGTATCCCACGAAAACAAGGTTCCCTTCTTGGGCATGGTCAGTCTCCTCCGTAAAATTTTTCCCGGCTCATGCCGTGGAACTTCTCGTAGTGCTTCGCCCAGGCCTCGGCGTCGTCGCGCGGGTCATCGTCGCCGCCCCGACAGCCTCCCCAGGCGCGCGCCGGGCAGTCCGCGAACGTGTGCTCCCAGCAGCAGCACCGGCACGGCGCGCGCTCGTTCAGGAGGTTGGTGTCGCCCTCCCAGATAGCGCGCTGCATCCACTCGGGGATGTTACGGTCCATAGACACGGTGGTACTCCGCGATGTCGTCGCGCTTGGGTGTGGTCCAGGTGTTCATCCACGGCGCCATGATGCCGTCGGCGGTGTGGTGCAGTCCCATCGCGTGCCCGATTTCGTGCGCGGACACGTTGACGATCTGCGTGTGCTCCCCGAGCTGGCTCGGGCGCATCCAGATCTCGCCGATGTCCTCCATGTACACGCCCACGCACGAGCCCGTGCACGACTCGGTGTAGTACCACGGCATCTCCGAGTAGTGCAGCGGCAGCGTGTAGTCGGCGTTCGGCGCACCGACGCGGAACTGCGCTCCCAGGCTATCCCAGGCGTGCGCACCCTCGTTGAACCACTCGGTCAGGAGCATGACGGACTGAGGATCGGTCTTCAGCCCGTCGCCGTCGAGCTGGACGTTGACCAGCGGCCCGTTGCCCGGATAGTACTTCGCACAGCCCGAGAGCAGCGCGAGAACGAGAATCAGCGTGCGCATCACTTCCTCCCCTGCGCCGCCAGGCGCTCACGGCGCTCGCGCGCCCTCTTGTTACCCTCCGCGTAGCACTCCCGGGCGCGCTCCAGCGTGCGATCGATGACCGCCTGCTCCGAACCCGTGCGGTAAACCCTCGACGCCTTGTAGAGGCAGCCAGAGGCCTTCGTGACGGGGTTCTCGAAGCACAGGAGAACCCGGATGGCGTCCTTGCCGCAGGCGCGGGCGTCGCCAGCGTTCCGCGGCAGGCTGGTGAACACCTTGATGAACATCGACGAGTCCTGGCCGTGGACGCGGCTGTACACCAGCTCGCCGCCGCCCTGGCCGAGATGCTCGCGGAAGCCGGCCGCGAACAGAGCGTCCAGGAGCGCCTTGCGCGAGACTTCGACGTAACGATCACCCGCGGGCATTGAAGATCTCCTTGTCGATACCGACGGCGAAGCCGACGGTCTGAGCCCAGCTCACCAGCTCGGGCGAGTGCTCCACGGCGATGGCCAAGCCGATCCAGGAGAGCGCGAAGCCCATCGACCACATCAGCGTCGCTGCGTTCATGGTTGCCTCCACACCCCTGATACTACCAGACCCCGTTGAGCTGTCAACACCCTTTTCACTGTCCGATACTTTAGGCAAAAACGCCTGAAATGTCCATAGTATCGGACAATCATGGTTCCCGGTTGTGGACACCAGTGTCCACAACCGGGAACCTCGGGCCTACTCGGCCGCCTTCATGCCCGGCAGCCCCGACACCAGCGTCAGGTGGTGCTTGGCGCGGGTGATGGCCACGTACTCGATGTTCAGCTCCTCCTGGTCGCGGCGCTTCGACATCGCGTCGACGAGGATGAACACGCGATCCGCCTCCAGGCCCTTGGCCTTGTGCACCGAGGACAGGACCACCGCCGGCTTGCGGTTGCGCACGACCTTGCCGCCCACGACCTCGACCGAGTCCTCGAAGAGGCGGTAGCAGCGCTCGACGATTTCGTCGACGTTCGTGGCGCCGTCGGCGAGGGCGGCCAGGGTCTCGAACTGGTCGTCGATGACCTGGACCTTCGCCTCGACGTCCTTGCCCTTGGCGGTGACGCGGACGGTCTCCTTCTTCTGCCACGCCGCCAGCTTCTTCAGGAAGTCCGGCACGCTCTTGGCGCGGAACTTCTTGATGGTGCCGGCCAGGTTCTTGCCGATGTCGCGGCCCTCGACGCGGGCCGGGATGCCGGCGCGCAGCAGGCGCAGGCAGGTGCTCATCAGCGGCGCGTTCTTGCGCGACAGGATGAAGTCGCCCGGCTTCGCCTGGGTGATGATGGCGTCGAACTGGATGCTGTCGATGACGCCGTCGCTGTTGGTCTCGGCGGCCGTGAAGTCCGGCACCAGCGCCTGGGCGCGAGCAACGATGCTCTTGCCGCAGCGGTAGGTGATGGTCAGGCCCAGCTCCTGCGCGTTCAGCTCCTTCTTCAGGCGGTCGATGGCGCCGCTGTCGGCGCCGCGGAAGCCGTAGATGGCCTGGCGGTCGTCGCCGACCACCACGATGCGGCCACCGCGCTTGCAGGCGCGCTGCGCGAGCATGAGCTGCGAGGCGTTCATGTCCTGCGCCTCGTCGACGACGACCATCTGGTACCAGGGGCGCGCGAGGTTGAGCACCAGCGGCAGCCAGATCTGGTCGTCGAACGAGATCTTGCGGTCGGCGCGGATAGTCTTCGAGGCCTCCAGCACCTTGACGACGCAGCCGACGATGCGGTCCAGGGTCCAGCCGTCCTGCTCCTGCTCCTCGCTCGGGAGGAGGTCGAGGTCGTCGGCGATCTGGGCGATCTGGCCGGCGTTCGCGAACGGCGCGCAGTTCTTGACGCGCGAGACGAGCTTGCCGACCATCGCCTCGATGCCGTCGACGGCCTGGACGCCGCACGCCGCGCGGACGCGATCCATCTCGACGCTGTCGTCGGGCTGGATGTCCTTGCCCTTGGCGTACTTGACGAACGCGAAGCCGAGGCCGTTGAGGGTCTTGGCCTCGACCGGCGCGCCGAACTTCCAGCCACCCAGGCGCTCCTCCAGCTCCTTGGCGACGCGGGTGTTGAACGCGCAGACGAGAATCTTGTTCTCGCGCGCGAAGTTGAGGACCGCCTCCAGGATGGTGGTGGTCTTGCCGGTGCCCGCGCGAGCGCGGACGATCAGGTTCCCCACGCCGTTGAGGAACCACTCGAAAATCGCCTTCTGTTGGGCCGACCAGTTCTTGCTCATGAATTCATCCTCTCATGACCCCGTTCAGGCCGCAACACCTTTTTTCGAAAATCGTACTTCCCGTCGGAGATTCGTTATTGCCAGGGTATGTACGCATCGCTTTTCGTGCTCTGGGTGCTCAACGCCATCGACGCCGTCGCCACGGTCTACGGGGTCACGCACGGGTACGCCGTCGAGGGCAATCCGGCCATGGCGTACCTGCTGGATCACGGGGTTGCGCTCTTCCTGGCGTTCAAGGTCGTCTCGGTGACGCTCCTCATCGCGTACTTCGTGGTGCGCTGGCGTCAAGATCCGCATCGCAGCGCGCTCTACGTCGTCTGGGCGCTCGACGCCACCTACCTGTTCCTCGCCATCAATCACGCCGTGGTCTACACCATGTGGAGGTCGCTGTGAACGCAACATTCACGCTCGCGCTCAGGGAATATCAGCTCGTCGAATTGCAGCGTCTCGCCACCGAGGCGCAGACCAACGTGGCGGGTATCGTCCAGGGCATCGTGACGATGTATCTGAACGGTCAGGTCAAGGCGAAGAAGTCGAAGCAGGATCAGCGTGAGAACCAGCTCATCGCGGCCGTGCTCGACGCCGTCGCGGAGTACGGCGGCGAAGTTCGCGTGCCAAACGAGGTAGTGCCGACGAAGCGGAGGGTCGGACGTCCGCGCGCTCTCACCGACGCGCAGATCGAGACCGCGCGCTCGCTGCGCACGAAGGGGCTGTCCTACGGGAAGATCGCCGAGCTTGTCGTCGACAATGCGGAGAAGGAATACCTGATTCGCATGGCGCTCACGCGGAACCTGTCCGCGAGCCATCCGAACCTGTACTAGAAGTCGTCATCGCACGGCGGCGGGCGCCGGGCGGTATGCAAGCGCATCCCTACAGCGACCAGCTTGTCGTCGAGGTCGCGCACTTCGAACTTCTCCCCTACACCATCGGCGCACCAGCGCTCGTACAGGTCCGTCAGGGTGACCTTGTCCGGCCCCGGAATCTCCACCACCACACCGTCGAAGTGAACACGCAGCGTCTTGCCTGGAAGAGTGTCGTCGTCGTTCACCCATCTTCTCCGTCTGGTCCGAGCTTGTCGGTTGGAGTGTGACCGTCAATCACCGACGAGATAGCACGATGGATGCGCTGAAGCACGTTGAATTCGGTCATGCGCTTGAAGTACTCGCCGATGCGGATGGCGCTCAGGTCGGCTTCGATGCCGTCGCTCGCGACGCGCTCGCGTGCGAGCTGCGCCTCGTACTCGACGGCGCCTCCCAGCTCGTTCACGAGAGCGGCGCGGGCTTGGAGAGCGTCGCGCACCATGCGCGCGATTTCGCGCAGCGCTTCTCCGTCGGTGCGTGGTTGGACAACGCGCAGTCGCATCTGCGTATCGTCCTTGCGTGGTGGGGTCGCCATGGTCCTCCTCGCGCTACACTCTATGCGAGCGAGCGCAAGGCGGCAAGGCGATTCAGTTCGTGACGAGCGTTACGAGCCGAACTTGCGCGCGGTCCACGTGATCGAGATGATCAGCAGATTCAGCGCGATCATGAACGCCATCAGGTATGGGTGGTCGAAGAGCCCCTGCGGAGGAGCGTCGGGCGCGCACACACTGCTGGCGATGGCGGCGAGAACGGGATACGCCACCGCGGTGCCTGTCGTGTGGAGAAGCACCTGCGCCTTGATGACGTCGCCCGGCGTTGCCGTCGACGTCGCCGTCAGCTTCTCCTTGAGGTCGTCGACCTCCTGACGGAGAAGGACGTTCTCGCGCATGACGGCGATGGTACCGTCGCGGTACGAGAGCGACGTCTCGATGTCGCTGTCCCGGCTCACGACTACTTCCCCGTCGACGGCGCCTTCGGGCCCGTCGGGCACTCCAGCCACAGCCCGCCGGTCAGCACGGGCCACAGCAGGGAGCCGCTGAAGATCACCGCGAGCACGATGTTGCGCGTGCTGTAGTGGTACTCCAGGTTCGGGTTCTTCTCGTCGCTGTTGAAGAACCCCTTGCACTCGCCGTACGTCGTCGACGTCTGGCAGCCGGTGGCGGCGAGGGTGAGAGCGAGCATCATGGCGGTGGCGAACTTCTTCATGGTCGTGGTCTCCTAGTCGGTTATGCGGCCAGTGCCGCGACAGAGGGTGCAGGGAACGTAACAGCCTGCGTATCCGTAGGCCTTGTACTTGCGAAATCCGCGTCCATTGCAGTCGACGCACTTCGGTGCGAACTTGTACTGCACCCAGGCGACGACCTCCATCAGAAGGCCTGGCAGCGTCGAGATACGCATCAGTCAACCTCCAGCATCGTCCAGCGCGACGGCGCCGGCACGTGAATGGTGACGGTCTTGCCACAGCCGCAGGGCTGACGGTGGATGCCCGGTCCGACGAGGAACACGTGCGGGCGCCGGCATGAGCAGATGCACAGGTACTTCTTCATGCCTTGCCTTCCTTCTGCGTCCCGCGCAGCATGGCGACGTCGGCGATCTTCTGGATGATGCCGCGCACCGACTCGCGGAGCAGGTTGTCGCGCGCCGACGGTCCCACCAGCCCGCGCTCGCTCTCGTCCTCGATGAGAGGGCCGCCGCAGATGATGCACTCGCCCGTGTCCGGCGCGAGGTCGATGTCGTGCGGGGCGTCGCACGAAGCGCAGTAGAGTGGCTTCACTTGCGCACCGGGGTCAGCGCGAGCTGCGAGCGCAGCTCCATCTCGACGTCGTGGATCGCGCGCGCGCGCAATAGCGCGACGGTCAGCTCGCCCTCGGGCGCCATGTACACGGCGACATCCTGGCGCGAGCGGCAGTACTCGATGCTGTCCTTGAGTGCCGCGCGCCGGCCTTCCACGAAGCCTGTCGCCGCCATCTCGTAGCCGCTTGCGACGGCGATGACGAGGCATATCGTCAGGGCAACCACCAGAACTATGAGGAAGACGCTCATGATCAGGCTATAACGAATCAGGCCCGCGGTCCGTCGATGATGGCGGCGAGGGTGTGCAGGACGGCTTCCTTGTCGGAGTAGTTTCGCAGCGTTCCGCGACCGAAGGCTAATGCGTACCACCTGCCGCTCTTGCCCTCGAAGAAGTCGGCAACATGGCGCCCGCGGTACCAGGCCTCCCAGTACTCGCGCTTGCCGTCGGCGTAGTCGGGCGTCGGCGAGATACGCGTCCACTTGAACTTGCTCCACGTGTTGACGTGGTAGGCGACGATCTGGGGCCCGAGGGTGAGCTTCTTGTTGACGGCCATGGTCATCCCATGTAGTGCGTCACGCGCGTGACGAGCTTGCGGCCGGCCTTTGCGAGCTGGTCGGCGATCTCGTTGCCCTCCACACCGCTGTGGCCGTCGACGTGCTCGAACTTGACCGTGCGCCCTTCGAGGTCTTCGCGGATGCGCCGGATGAGGCCGCCGTTGACGTTGCGCGCCCAGTCGAGCGTCAGCGCGCCGATGGCGTACTCGCTGTCGCTGAACACCGTCAGCTCCTTGTCGCGCGGGAACTGGCGCAGGGCCCGCCAGATCGCACACAGCTCGGCGCGGTTGTTGGTGCCGGGCCCGATGTTCTCGGCGATGAAGACCCTGTCGAGGTCTTCCCCGTTGCCGTGGACGATGTACACGCCGATGCCGGCAACCTTCTCGCCCGTCGTGCCCGAGCCGTCGCAGTAGGCCACCGCTGTCAGGTGCGCCGGATCAGCCACCGCGCGAGTCCTGATCGTCTCCATGTGCGTGCCGCGGTAGAAGGTCCAGTCGGCGTTGGTGGCCAGGCCCCAGTCCCACAGCTTCTCCACCGACGCACCGTCCATCTGAAGATGCTGGTGGAAGTCGAGCACCTCGTTCGTCGTCCATCCGAGGCCAAGGGCCTTCGCTGCCTGGTCGCGAGTGAAGCCGCTCACCGGATGACCTGCACGTGGCCGTGCTGCGTGAAGACGTCGCCGAACCTGTCGACGAGCTTGTTGTCGCGCGTCCACAAGGGCAGAGCGCAGTCCATCGGGGCAGGCCCGCTCTTCTCGTAGATGCCCTCCGGCGTATTGTACACCAGGCGGAAGTGCAGCCGGCCCTCGGGGAAGAACACCGCGCGGGCGCGCTTCCACACGTGGCGCTGCCAGGCCTTGGTGCCCGGGTACGCCGGGATGAGCCCCACCACATTGCGCTTCTGGTCGCCGTAGTCGGCGGACCGCTTGATCCAGTGCCCGATGTCGGCGAGGGTGTACGGCTTGATCCAGGCGTTGAAGTCGGCCTTGCTCAGCTCGGCCTTCTTCGCCTTGCGGTCACCCGGCCAGATGTAGTCGCGCCTGCCGAGGGCTCCGCAGGTGCACGGGCCCGATGCGCTCTTCTCGTCGTACGTGCACTTCTCGTAGTGCAGGGCCGGCTTCCACCAGCCCTTGCCGAAGGGCGGGTTGACGTAGACGTTCTCGCCGTCCCACGGGTCGATGAGCCCGTCGTTGCCCTTGTCCAGGGTGAACTCGACGCGCGCGCCGACCCGGCTGTACGGGTTGGAACAAGGATCGAGGTCCGGCGCGCCGCCGAACAGCTCGCGCAGGCACTCGCAGATCCAGTCGGGGGTACACCAGTCGACGGAGAGTGAATCGGGGATGTGGCCGGCCACACCCCGAAATAACCAATCAGCTAGGGAGCGACTCCTCGACGATCTGGCGCAGCGTGACTACTGCACGGCGCAGAGCCTTCTTCTCGGCGCTGTCGCTGACCAGCGCGTCGAGCAGCTTGTCGCATAGCGCGAGCGTGGCGACCAGCCCCTGCTCGGTGTGCACGAAGCTGAATTGCGTGCAGGACATCACCACGATACTGTCGTACTCGGTCTTCGGCTTGATGGCCGCCCCGAGCTTGCGGATCTCGTCAAACGCCGCCTTCAGCTCTTCATCGGTCAGGCGCACGCGCCCTCACGAGCTTGAAAGACGAACTGCGTGCCATCGCTGAGGCAGATGTTGTCGCCGTATCCCGGTCCGCCGTGCTTGAAGATCCATTCGAGGATCATCGTGTCCGGCACATCGCTCGATAGCTTGCCGAGTGTGTGGCGCTTCCCCGTCACGAGGTTGTCGTAGAACACCACCGTCCCCTCGGCGCCCTTACCCTCCCGCAGAATCAGCCACCTTGCCATGGTCACCTCCCAGAACCCCAAGGTAGAGGTTTAGGCGACCTCTGTCAAGAGTGCTGTCCTGGCCTCCTGCCAGGCCTTCAGGACGGCCGCAGCGAAGGTCTCCGCGTCTACCTCGCTCTCCAGCTCCTCGCCCTTCTGGAAGGCTCCCAGGACGAACTGGTCGATGTGGCGCAGCTCGTGGGCGAGCACGCACACGAACTCGTCCTGCCAGCAGCCGAACCGGACCTCCGGCGTGCGCAGGTTCAGGCGCTGGGTGCGGGGGTAGGTGCAGTGCTTGTTGAGGGCGATGGCGGCGTCGTAGTGCGTCTTCTCGCCCGTATCCGTGGACCAGGCGAGACCGCCCATGGCCGGGCGCCCCTCGTTGTCCTGGGGATCGCCATTCTGGATGATGATGTGGGCTTTTTCGTGAAAGTCCGTGTAATTGCACACGAACTGGACGAGTGGGTTCAGATACCTGATGCTGCGGTACGAGCGGTTTTCCAGGCTCATACCGAGGCAATAACGAATCTAGTCGCAGGCTCCGGGCGGCATGGTCCGCGGGACCGTGGCGAACTTGCGCTCTCCGTAGTCGCCCATCGTCCAGCACGTGCAGGTGTCGGCGGCGGCGCCGTCGTACTGGGACGACGACAGCAACGTGTGCGTCTTGTCGGCCACGCACACACAGGCCTCGTCGCACGCCAGGTCGCGCTCGCGCGTCTCGTTGAGCCCGTGGGCGCAGCCGGCGAGCAGCGCTACGATGACCAGCGTCCTCTTCACGCGCGCACTCCCGTCGAGCCGAAGCCGCCCTCGCCACGCGCGGTGTCGGTGAGGTCCACGGCCTCGACAACCTCGGCGCGGGCGACGCGCGCGATCACGAGCTGCGCGATGCGGTCGCCCTTGTGCACGATGAGCATCTCGCCCATGTTGCGCATGATGACCTTGACCTCGCCCCGGTAGTCGGCGTCGACGGTACCGGGGCTGTTGGCCACGCTGATGCCCTTGAGCGCGAGGCCGCTGCGCGGGCGCACCTGCGCCTCGTAGCCCTCGGGCAGCTCGATGGCGAGGCCGGTCGGAATCGCGACGACGGCGCCCGGCCACAAGGTGACCGACTCGTCGACGCAGGCGACGAGGTCCATCGCCGCCGCTCCGTCGGTCTGGTACTTGGGCAGCACGGCGTCGACGTGCAGCTTCTTGAACTTCACCTTCGGAGCCTTGATCAGCTCCTCGACGAGGAATTCGAGCGCGGTGATGCGGGCCAGGGTCTTCAGGTCGCTCATCGTTGTCTCCTGGACGAGGTATAACGAATCAGGCTTCGATGAGGATGGGCGGCTTGCCGTCGGGGAACCGGCAGGCGACGGCGCGCGCGTCGGGCACGAGGACGAGGTTCGCCTTGTCGACGTCGAAGAGCACCACAACGGGCGTGTGAAGCAGTGACGCGCCAGTGTACTCCTGGAGCTGGCCGAACTGCACGAAGGCGCCGTTGGCCAGCTTGCAGTCGAGCTTCGCGCTGCCCTCGGCGCGCTCGACGCCCAGGTCGTCGAGGGCGATGTTGAGGTGGTACTTCACCGAGCGGATCTGCGGCCCGAAGGCGACGAATACCGTCGCGCTGTGGCCGGCGGCCAGGTGGTTGGCGATGATGTTCATGACGAAGCCGCGCATTCACGGCTCCATCCACATGCGGCTGGACTTCTTCTTCACGTCGACGCAGATGTGGTGCGCGAACTCCGGCACCTTGACCTGATCGTAGATGAGGGTCGCGTTGAACTCGTGCTCCTCCTCGACATGCTTCATCACCACCGGCCAACGGCGGCGCGCCCAGCCCGGAAAGTGGGCGAGCTTGAACGCCTGCCACCACGTCGCCGGATACGAGACGCGCAGCTTCACCGTCGGGTAGTCGAGACGCTGGCCGGCGAACGGCACGATGGCGCGCATCACCAGCTCGTGCGCGACGCGGCTGACGTGCACGATCGGCTCGCGGTGGACGTAGAGGTCCAGCTCGTGGATGCGCGCCTCGACGTGGTGGTTCAGGACGTCGAGGACGACGCGCTCGAATGCCTTGTCGTCGTAGTTCACTGGACGATGACTCCGCACTCGGGACACTGCTGCGCGCACTGGTCGCGCTTCACGCACTCCTTGAGGCCCTCGTGGTCGCACTTTAGGGTCTCGTAGAGCCACGGCTCCGGCTCGCCGTCGACGCGCTCGCCAGTGTCGCGCTCCACGCCGACGGCGCGGTCGTCCCACAGCTCCAGCATGCCGTAGTCCTTCTGGTTGGTGACGCGCAGCTTCTGGCCGAGCACGCTCTTGCACCACAGCTCGATGGCGTAGATGGCGGCGCGGTCGGGCTTGCCGTCGGCGCCGGGCGTCGCACGCGCGGTCACGATGCGCACTTCGACGCCTTCGGAGATCCACTTGCGGACTCGGCGGACCATCAGCGGGATCGGCCGGCCGACGCGGTATGGGCTGAACGAGCCGACCTCGTGCTCGGCGAGGGTGCCGTCGAGGTCGACGCCGATCCACGAGCCAGGGAGAGCGTTGCAATAGGGGGAATTCACGGCAGCTCCTTCAGGATGGTCTCCCACGCGGCGACGGTGTCGTTGTGGTCGGGCGCGATGACGTCGTAGTGCGGGCAGTCCTTGTTGTACGGGTACGAGATGGTCAGTACCTTCGCGTTCGGGTGCGCCTCCTTGTACGCCTTGGCGTTGTGCGGGCCGTCGTCGACGATGGCGTCGGCGTGCAGCATGTGCTTGTCGTGGCCGATCCAGAGCCGGCGCTTGCCGAGGAACGGAAGGTGCTCGTGAAACCAGCCCACCTTCTCGCTCGCGGCTGCCTCGAACTCCGAGGCCGTCACGACGTGGACCTCGTGGCCGCGCGCAACCAGCTCGCGTGCAGCTTCGATGGAGCCGGCGTGCGGCTTGAGCGAGCGGAAGAAGCCGGGCGTCGCGAGGATGTCGTAAACGGCCACGCCGCCCTTCGACAGCGTATGCATGTCCCACGTGACGACGTCGTCGACCGTTAGGCTGTCACCGAAGCGACGGTTGATCTCGGCCACCCACGGTACGTCGAGGTTGGCGAGGATCGAGTCCATGTCGAGAATGATGCGCATTACCTGTCCGCCTTGAAAACGATATGGATGATCCAGGAGCCGACGCCGAGCATCGCTACGGCACAACCGATAATGACAAGGACGTCCGTCGGAAGCGTGATGGTCGCGGGCATTAGTGGGCCTCCGTCCCGCCCTTGCGGAGCAGGTATGCCTGAGAGACGTTCTTGAGGATCGTGCGGTGGGTCGAGTAGTTCCAGCGCTCGATGGTCGGCTTGACCACAACGCCCTCGCGCAGGGTGACGCGGTCGACGCTCGACACGTACGGCTTGCCGCCCTCGCCGGGGTTGGTGAGGTCGTCGACGATGGTGCCGTCGCCGATGGGGCCGCTGTAGAGCACCGGCACGATGGGGACGTCCATGCTCGTACAGGTGGCGTGGAACGCCTCCAGTCGAAGTACTGCTTCGTCTTCGAGTCCCAGAGGTCGAACGCCGCGAAGACGCGCTTGCCCTTGTCGCAGCCGTACTTCAGATCCTGGACGTCGCCGTAGGTCTCGCCGTAGAGCACGACGCCGGGCATGCGCGCGAGCTTCTCCTCCAGGCCGTACTCCCGGGCGATGTGCCACCACAGGTTGGTCTCGTCGAGGTAGAGGAAGCGGTTGCGCGAGCCGACCCACAGGCGCCCGTCGAGGTAGACGAAGCGGCTGTTGGTCCCGTGCAGCTTCTCGGTGATGACCACCTGCTCGTCGGGGTTGTCGAAGACGCTCTTGAACTTCTTCCAGGGCTCGATGTCGTAGACGGGCACGTCGGGGCCGTAGGCCTCGGCCTTGCCGTCCATGCCCGGCAGCACGACCTCCTCGTACTTGGTCACGCCGAGGAACGTCGAGCAGTCCTCGCCGAGCGTGAGCATGCGATCCCAGCCCAGCGGCTGGATGCCGGTCTTCTCGCGTGCGTCGTTGAACTGGACGACCTCCTCCGAGCCCACGGGCGCCTGGCCATCTGCCGGGAACACGCGCAGGTCGGTGACGGGCACCAGAAAGCCGTCGGAGAAGACGCCGCGCAGACGCAGGGCCTTGACGCGGTGGTGCGTGCGGTTCGGGCGCTGCTTGTCCTTCAGCCACGAGAACGCGGGGCGGTCGAGTGGGACCACGGCATCGACGGTAATAAACACGGCGAGGTCGCCCTTGTCGAAGGCGCCCTCCTTGAAGATGCAGACCGAGCCCTCGACCTGCGTGATGCGCAGGCTGTCGGCGTTCTTGTGCTTGCCGTGGCCCGGGATGCGAATCAGCGGGCAGATGAAGGTGGACATCGGTCTACTCCTCGGCCTGCGGGCGCCAGCCCGTCAGGCTGTAGGTGGCGTAGTCGGTCAGAACCTTGGCGTGGTCGAAGGCCAGCTCGATGCCGTTCTCGCCGACCTCGTCGGCGTGCATCTTGATGACCTCGGCGGCGTCGTCGGCTGCAACGGGGTCGCCATGCGCGTCGGCGATGAAGCACACGCTCACCACTGCGCCGCGGGGGTCGCGTCCTGGCGCGCTGTAGGCGAAGAACTGCTCGCGCAGGACGACGTCCAGACCCGTCTCTTCCTTCGCCTCGCGGCGCGCTGCGTCGGCGAGCGATTCGCCCTGCTCGACGAAGCCGCCGGGGATCGCGTAGCCGTGCGGCGGGTTCTTGCGCTTGATGAGGACGATCTGGCCGTAGTGATCCTTCAGCCGGATGATGATGTCGACCGTGACTGGTACGTTCTCGGGGCGGATCACGACTGCTCCTTCTTCGTAGCGCCGACGACTTCGGCGACGGCGTCGAGGCCCGCGGTGCCCTCGGACATCTTGGCGTCCTTGGCCACGCACTCCGGGCAGCGTTCACCGAACTCGCCGTCGAGGTCCCAGCCCTCGTCGGGGAGCAGGTGGTGCTTGGTATGAGGATCGGATTCTGCGCCGCACCCTGTACAGACCACTTCGTCCATGCAGGGGTAATAACGAATCTAGCGAATGGCGAGGCGCTCCAGGTCGGCGCGGGTGAACTGGTACGGGGTCATCCTGAACAGGTTCCCGTTGATGAGCGCCTTGATCTCCTCGGCGTTGGCCAGGGCCTGGCCCGACTCTCCGTAGTAGGCGCGCACGTTCACGCCTTCGTCCCAGAGCGTGGTCCACTGGCGCAGTCGGCGCGCGTGATCGCGCAGCCCATCCACGGCGGCCTGGGCCGCAAGACAGGTCTCGCGCGTCAGCGGCTTGCCCTGGAAGTCCTTTGCCGAGGCGAGCGGCACCTGCGGCTGCGTCACGTAGACGCCCGGCAGCATGTCAACCATCACGGCGCTTCCTCGGCGGCGGCACGCGGCGCGGTGGCGAGGGCTCGTTGAACTTCGGCTTCTTCTTCTTGACCGGGGTGGGCCACACGACCTTCTCCTCGTAGCCGCAGCCCTGGCAGTAGTAGGTGCTGTACTGGTCGGTGTCGTTGACTTCGAGCTTCTCGCCGCAACGGTTGTTGGGGCAGGTCATCCGCACACCAACACGCAGACGCGAACTCCGTCGATGGCGCCGATGTGGGGCGCTCCGTCCTCGGGCAGCGCCGAGCGCTGTACGCGCAACTCGATGTGGATGCCGGCGTCGTCGTTCGCCAGCTCGATGCTCTTGAAGTAGGGCTTCTCGTACATGAGCTTGCTCAGAGATTCGAGCACGCGCAGAGCATCGCTCTTCAGCGTGATGGTGGTCACGAGCGCTCCTTGGCGTCCAGCTTCGACGCTTCCATGATCAGGGTGTGGAGGATTATCCAGGCTGCGTTGATCTCGGCCCAGGTTGCGCCGTCACGGGCCGGACGCCAGGAGGCGATGGCCATGCGGACGCGAGGAGACATCACCTAGAATATAACGAATCAGCCCATCAGTCCCGTCGGCTCGTCGCTCTCGGCCTCGCAGTCGGCCTGCCAGCAGACCCCGTTGTGGCTGATGACGATCCTGTCGGGGATGCTGTAGCCACACTGGAGCATCGCCTGGTTGTCGGCGAGCCACTGGATGAAGAGCGACTGGTGGATGCGCGCCTCGTGCGTGTGCGGAGGGCACTCCTCGCCCGTGATGAGCACGCGGTAGCGCACGCGGCCCTCGCCGATTTCGGCGCGTCGAACCTGCCTCTGGATTGCCATGTCTACTCCTCGAAATCTGGCGTGGCGAACATCTGCTTCATGACGTCGACGATGCCCTTGTCGACAGCCTTCATCGTCGCGAGCATGTCGTCGAGGAAGCGCTGCTGAACGAGGTAGCGCCCGCACAGCTCGGAGCCCATGCGGTTGAGCACCGTCTTGATGAACTGCGGCGTCGGGACGGCGTCGTGCAGCTTCGTCGGGCGGTGAGCGATGCGCGTCTTGTCGCCCGAGCGACCCCACGAATCCGCGTAGACCGCCAAGCCTGCCTTGGGCGCCTTCTCCTTGATGACCTCAAGCGCAGCCGCCTCAATCTCCGGCGGAACATAGAAGTAGAAGTAGTTCGGCGTTCCCTTGGACGGGGCGACTGCGTCGCTGGCGTTGGCGTACAGGTAGTGCTTGGCGGTCTTGGTGACGAACTCGCGCTTCAGGTCGGCGACGGACACCTTGACCTCGACCTCGACGGAGAACTTGTCGGTGACGCCGAGGACGTCGGCCCTCCAGTAGCCTCCCTCGGTGCAGACGTACGGCATCTTCTTGCCGAACCGCAGCCAGCACAGAGCTTCCGTCTTGAGAGTCGAGGAGTCCATCGTCTATAGCGTGTCCGGCTCGGCTTCTTCGTCCTCGTCGTCGAAGATCTCTTCGCCAAAGTCCTGGACCAGGGCGTCGAGGAGGTCTTCGGCGAGCGCGGTGTCCTCGACCTCGTGCTCTTCGAGCTTCTCGTTGATGGTTGCGCGCAAGGCGCTCTTGACGATCATGTACGTTTCTCCTCGGGGTTGTTGTCTTGCTTACATCAGAGAAATAACGAATCAGACCGAAGAGTAGCGCTTGCCGCTGAAAATCTCGTACAGCGACTCGTTGATCGGCTCGCCGAGGTACGGCTTGAACGCCTTCTGCATCTCGGCGACGGCTTCGCGCACGTAGCGCTTGCCCGTCTCCGGCGTGACGTTGGACCCCTTCTCGGCCTCGACCTCAATGAAGCGGCGCGAGCCCTTCTCATCCTCGTTCCACACGTCGTAGATGCAGTACACGAGCGTGATGTTCGGCGTCGGCTTGACCCAGAAGATGTGGATGTTGTTCTTCACCAGGCGGAAGGCGAGCGTGTAGCCTGTCGCGCGCAGGAAGGCGCCGACGCTCTCGTGGTCCGTGTCGTAGGAGAACTTGAGGTCGATCTCCTCGCGGTCCCGCGTCGAGGCGGCGCTCTTGCGGCGCTTGACGGTCAGCTCGTGCTTCAGGTCGTTGCCGCGGTGGCGCACGACCGCTCCGTCGCGCTCGTAGTAGTCGTCGGGCGTGCTCGGACAGTGCTCGGACCGCTCGATGTTGGGCAGCTTGAACGCCCAGCCGAGGAACGTCTTGAGGTCGACGTCCTTCGCATCGAGCTTGGCCTCGATCTCGTCGTGCTGGCTGATCACGGGATGAACTCCAGCGTCTGGACGGGGTGGATCTCGTACCAGCCATCCTTCCAGCTCGGCTGGAGCGTGCCCCAGATGCCGTACCACAGGCCGCGCAGCACCTGCTTCCACTCGGGCATGCCCACGACGTGGACGCCGTCGAAGCCCCAGCGACCCGTGACGGCGACGCGCTTGCCGACGGCGAGCTGCTGCCACTTGCCCTCGAACATCGGACGGTCCCACGGCGTGATCTCGCAGTGCAGCGACGGGCCGTTGCCATCCTCCGACGTGAGGCGTCCTGTCGTGGGCACCGTGACCATCCACTCCTGGCCGGCGTCGAGCTTCACGTTGAAGCAGATGTCGCCGTCGTTGAACGGGCCGGTGACGTTGATGTCGATGGCGGTGATGATGCCGGTCGCGCCGACGATCTTGTTGAAGTCCTTCCAGCCGATGCGCTTCTTCCACCAGAAGACGGCGCGCCAAAAGGTCAGGGCCAGCAGGCGATTCCACAACGCGACGATCTTATTCTTCACGGAGCTTCTCCTCGATTGCGCACAGCGCCGCCCAGGTGTGGCGGACGCCGGCCATCATGTTCAAGCGCACCCAGTCGTTGTCGACGCCGCAGGCGATGCCCGTGACGACGGCGACCTTGGCCTCCTGGCACGCGTTCAGGAAGGCCTCGGGGTCCTTCGGCCGGACCCAGGCAAACATGCCGGCCCCGTCGGCCGGCACACCCTTGATGCGCTCCATGTGCTTGCCGAGGAGTTGCTTGAAGGAGTGACCGTTCTGGAGCGTCTCGCGGCGCGCGGCGGCGAAGCACTCGACGGGGTTGTGCTTGTTCACGTGCTTCAGCGCCCAGGTCAGGTACTCCTGGGCGAGGGACGATACGCCCGACGTCGTCAGCTCGACGTAGCGCCGCATCGAGTCGGCGTAGTGCCGGTCGTCCGTGATGGCCCAACCGATGCGGACGCCCGAGAGCCCCAACAGCTTCGAGGCGCTGCCCACGCGGATCTTGTAGTACGGCTCGATGCCGTTCCAGCCGTACAGCGAGTGCGCGTAGACGGCATCCCAGACGTCGCAGGAGACCCGCTGTTCGCACTGCGAGCCGTCCGGGTTGTTGGGGCTGGTGAGGACGTCGACCTCCTGGGTGAAGGCCCCAGGGCCTCCTGCGATGAAGCTGAGGCCGTTCATGCGCGCCAGGGTCGGGTAGCTCGGCCAGTACGGCGCCTTGTGGATGACGGCGTCCTTGCGCTTGGTCTCGCGGAAGGCGTAGAAGGCTGCCGCCAGCGCCTGCTTCGCGCCGTTGGTGATGACGATGTGCTTCGACTCGGGGAACAGCGTGCGCAGCTCCGCAATCAGCTCCGGGTGGCCGTCCATCGTCGGGTACTCGTAGGGCCCGTACGAGCGGAAGTCCGGGAACTGGAGATGCTTCTGGAGGAGCACGGGCTCGCCGACGGCGAGGTTGTACCCGCCCTCGACCGCTCCGCGCGCCATCTGCATGTCGTGGCTCATGCCTTCCTCTTGTAGACGCCCTGGATCTCGAAGTCGTCGTGCGGCGCAGGGCGCTTCTTCTCGATGCGCTTCTGGATCTCGACGCGCATCTCCGTATACGACTTCTTGAAGACGAAGTACTCCCAGCACGGCACGCAGAGGCACTGCGGCTTGCGCTTCGCCTGGTACCGCGGGTGCGTCGGACAGCGATACAGCTTCTCGATGGCGGTCATCGCGGTCACAATCACCACATCACCCGCAGGTCGAGGCCGGCCACGCCGGCCGTGTTGCCGAAGAGGCCCATGTAGAACGGCCCGATGACGCGGCGGTCGAGGTCGGCCTGGACGACGAAGCCCTTCATGCCGGGGATGCCGTGCTGGCCGATGCCGCCGATGGCGGTGAAGTCGAAGCCGACGCCTGCGCCGAGGATCCAATTCGGCCGCGCCGCGACGGTGGTCGTCTTCTCGACGATGCGGTCCTGCCACTTCTCGATGACCCTGTCGACGTACTTGACGTCGACGGTGTTGGTGTTGTCGTGGACGACGCTGTCGACGTTGATGTCCTCCGTCGTCGTCTTGGACTTGCAGCCCGGCGGGTCGATGCCCTCGACGATGGTGCGGTGGATCTTCTGCGTCGTGTTCGCGTCGTGCACCTTCACGATCTGCACGCGGTCCTGGTAGACGATCTTCGTATCGGTCTTCGTGACCTCGTGCACCTTCTCCGTCGTGACGGTCTTCGGCGGCAGCATGAAGCGGCCCGTCGCGAGACCGCCGCCGAACAACGCGATGGCGATGACGACGATGATCCACAGGTGCTTGTTGTCGGCGAAGAAGCCCCTCGCCTTGTCCGCTGCGGTGTTAAACACGGTGCCGATGACGCTCATGACTTCTTGCTCCTCTTCTTGCGCTTGGGGATGCGTGACTTCAGGGGGTTGATGACTTCGTCGCAGAAGCCCGCTTCGAGAGCTTCTGGCGCGGTGAAGGTCGTCTCGTCCTTGCACCAGGCTTCGATGACGTCGAGGCCCTGCTGCGAGCCCTGGGCGAGGATGTTGTAGTAACGCTCCGTGCGACGCTTGATGCCCTCGGTCATCGCTAGAATCTCGTCCTGCGACATCGTCGGGTCCATCTCGTCCATGAAGCCGTTGTGGATCATGAAGTCGCAGTTCGGAGCGAGACGGCGCTTGTCGCCGGCCATGAAGATCGCGGCTGCGATCGACATCACCTCTCCGTAGCCGTCGATGACGACCCTGTTGCGACACATCGTGATGGCGTCGTAGATGGCGAAGCCAGCCTGTTCACTGCCGCCGTCGCTGTTCAGTACTATACGGATGTCTCCGTCGGTGCGGTCGAGGTGTTCGAGGGCGACGATAGTCTTGTGGGCCAGCTCACCGTCGATGCTTCCCGACACGTACAACGTCCTCAGCGTCGGCGTACCGCCCGCAGGTGCCGAGGTCGAGTTCATCTCCAGGTCAACTGCCATGTGTACCTCGACGAGAATATAACGAATCTCCGACGGCAGGCCCGTGTGGACGCCCCATGCGAAAGAATCTACCAACTATTTTCGACCTTTAATGTTTGAAATCATTGACAACTACACTTGACTACGGGGTTTCCCCACAAGTTTTCTTTTGACAGGTTCGCAGCTCGACGCTAAGGTTTTTGGAGGTTCAGAGACACAAGCCCGACACATTCCGAACCTGGAAAGGGAAGATCGCTAGACCGAACCAGCCGCTCGAAACGTAGGTACGGATTCACAGACATCGGCGAGTCGAAGGTGCGCGCCGGTACCAGGGAAACCTCGCGAAAACCTGGCCGGAGCGTCTCGGGACTCGTGTTTTCTAGGCCAAAACTGTAAGGAGGCTCACATGTCCAAGGCGAAGAATTACACCATCCAGGCTAAGAACGCTACGGCAGTCAACTTGCTCCGCTCGTGGCTCGGCGCGGTGGCCATCCCGGTCAGGCCCTCGAAGGTCAGCGGCTTCGACCTCACCGTGACCGCCATCAACGGGTCCGAGCTGGAGGTTCAGGTCAGCAAGGACGGCGCCCCCGTTGATGGTGGCGTGCAGGTTCTTGCGGGCGATGTCACCGGGCGCTCGCCTACGGCTGCATTAGCGGCCTTCCACAAGGTCACGGACGCGGCCGGGTATGAACGCCGCACCCCCGTCAATCGCGGCACGGCGGGCGAGATGAACGAGAAGGGCAACCCGCGCAAGCTCCACTACAAGGACGAGGACTTTCTGGTCACCATCCGCCACACCCAGTTCCGTCGCTCGCCCAATCCGAGCGACGACCGCTGGAAGAAGTACCAGGACGCCATCAAGGGGACGTCGGCGAGCTTCCTTCGCTCGAACTTCGAGCTGTGCGCTCGCAACGGCCTGACGCTCGACGACATCATGACGTACGCCCGCTGCTTCGTCGTCAACTTCTGCGCGCGCTATGAGATCCCGGAAGAGCAGACGACCTTCCACGACAACGAGCGCAAGTGCTATGAGTACCTGAAGCAGGAGCTGTACCTCGCCCCGTCGTCGTCGCTGCGCGCCATCCTCACGAAGAAGGAGCGCTCGATGCTGCCGGATGTCGAGACCGTCTCGATCAGCCTGTACGGCAAGCCCGATGCCGACACCGAGATCTCGCCCGACGCCGAGGATGAAGTCGACACCGACTACATCGCGAAGCACTGCGAGCTGGACACGTCGAGCCCGACCGCGCGCAAGGCGTCGGCGGCGGCGAAGCTGGCCGAGCTGCTCGGGAGCTTGCCGCACGGCCAGATGGTTGAGGTGCTGACCAACACGGCCAAGAACGAGCGCTTCGACTTCACGACGCGCCGCGAGGCCGCGCGCCAGCTCCGGCTGCACGTCGTCGCGTGCGAGTCATGCGAGCTTCCCGACGGCGACAACGGGGTCGAGGAAGAAGAAGACCTGGCCGGGGCGGACGCGCTCAGCTCCGAGGAATAGCTCCTTCACGTCCTTGAAGTCCATCGCTCCAAGGTCGGGCTTCTCCTTCGCACCGCCCACACGCGCCACCATCTGGTAGATCTCGACGTCGTCGAAGTACGTGCGCACTAGCCGCATGAACTCGTCGGCGGCGTCGGGGTCCAGGCCGCTGTAGAACTTCTTGATGCCGTGGTTGAGCAGCAGGCCCATCTGCTCGCGGCCGACCGCCTTGCCCATCGGGCTGACGTTGCCGCCGCACAGGTGCGCCTTGATGGCGTCGACGGGGCCTTCGCCGAGGACGGCGTGCTCGTAGCCGAGCAAGCGGTCTGAGAACATCAGCACGCGCTCGCGCGGGATCTCGCGGCTCGACTGGATCTTGAGCATCTCGCGATCCTCGCCGTTCTCGTCGACGTAGGCTGTCGGGATGACCAAGCGGCCCTGCCAGCCGTACAGCTCAGGGCCCGACGAGACAGGGAACACCACGCGCTGGCCCTCGGGCCAGTAGCGGATTCCGTACTGCATCGCGATGTCGACGGGGATGCCACGACCTTCGAGATACTTCACGCCGCGCGCCGCGAAAGGGTCGTCGAGGGGATAGTAGTCGAACGGCCAGAGGACGCGTGGGAGACTGATGATCTCCTCTTCCTCGCCCTCCTCGTCCTCGCCGTAGAAGTCCTCGACGCGCACGTCGAGAAATACGCTCGTGGGCGAATAGGTGCCCTTGTAGAGGCGCGAGGAGACCTGCTTGACGGTCTGGCCGAGGAGGTCGGCGAGCGCGAACTCCGGGCGCCCCTGGTAGCCGTCCGTCTCCTTGCACTTCCAGCAGACGAAGCGGCCGTCCTTCTTCTGCATGAACAGCTTGCGCCGTCCCTTGCAGCGAGGGCAGGTGAAGATGTAGGAGCGGCTGTTCTGGGTGTACTGGAGGCCGGTTTCGACGAGGAGCTGGCGCAGTCGGGCGGGGTCGCAGCCGTTGAACTTGTGCTCAGCCATGAGAAGAAAGTGAGGGGCCCCGCACCCGGGGGTTCGAACCCCGACGCCGCTCCGGTGGTGGTGTGCTCCCCGGCGATGCCGAGCCCCTCACACCTGATATAACGAACCTACAACTCGTCGCTCTCGGCGGCGGCCTTGTCGGCAGCGTCGTACTCGCCGGCCAGGTCGCGGCGCTTCAGCTCCGCGATGACAGCATCGCACAGCGCGGGGTCCTTCTTGAGGCACTCGGCCAGGTGGTCCTTGCCGCGGAACGTCTGTCCGTTGAAGACGTAGCCCGACTTCTCGCCCTCCTGGATGATGCCGCGCCCGATGCCGAGCTTGAAGACCTCCTCGTGCTGCGACACCACGCCCTTCTTGAAGTGGAACGTGAACTCGCCCGTGCGGCCCTTCGGACCCATCGAGCTGTCGCGCATCTTGACGCGGATCTTCATGGCGACCTGCTCGCCCTTGTCGACGAAGTCCTTCACGGTGTCGTCGATCAGCTCGTTGCCGGCGAGATCCTTGCGGCCCGCCGCGGTGCGGTTCTTGTCGACGGACGTGAAGTACTCGGCCATGTGCTGGAGGCCGAAGCCCGCCTGCATCTTGTACTTGTTGCCGCGCATCTGCTCGGCCATGTCCATCTCGGCGCGCACCTGCACGATGCAGATGAGGGCGATGTTGTACTTGCGGATGACCGGCAGGATGCGCTTCAGCCCGATCTGGATCGTCTGCGCGTGGTCACCGATGGTGTGCTTGGTGACCGACTCCGTCGTCATCTCGCGGCGACCCTGGATGCCCGAGACGCTGTCGATGACGATGAGCTTGACGGGCGCGCCGAGCTGGCAGTTCGCGGCCACGTCCTTCTCGATCTGGTCGAAGATGTCCTCGGGGTTATTCGACTGGATGACGAGCAGGCGGTCGGGGTCGATGCCGAACGTGCGCATCGCCTCTTCGTCGAGCTGACCGTCGGTACGGTACTCGGTGTCGACCTTGATCGCGATGGCCTCGGGATCCGTCTGGTGCAGCCAGCCGATCTTCATGTGGCTGTAGACCGACTTGCCCTCCTTCGGCGGTCCGAAGAGCACTTCGGTGTAGCCGTACGGCAAGCCGTGCGTGCGGCCGTAGACGAAGTTCGCCGACGGCGAGAACGACGAGATGACCTTCGAGAAGACGTCCTTCTTCTCGGTCACCACGCCGTTCATCTTGTTGAGCTTCTGCATCCACTTGTTTGCCACGATGGAATCTCCTAGTTTTGTCGAAGGTGCTACAGCTTGGGTGCGCCGAAGCCAGTGCCGGCGTAGTTCGCGGGCTTGGCGACGCGCTGCTTGTTGACGAAGTCCGCGATGCGCTCGCTCTCGGTGAAGGTGCCAGGCTCGTCGGACCCAGTCCCACCGCTCATGCCCGTCTGCTTCTCGACGGGGTCAATGAGCTTGTTGACGGCGAAGTAGGCCATCTTCATGACCTCGGTCTTCGTCTCCAAGAAGTTGACGACGACCTCGATCGCCTCCATGCGCTCGACGACGCTCTGATACGTCGTATCGCGCACGACGACGCTGTCGCGCAGATCCTCGCTGCCCGACGGCGAGCGCGTTGAGATGAAGCCCTTGGCCTTCAGGGTGTCGACGGCCTTGTCGAGAATAACCTCAGCCTTCGCCTCCTTCACCTTGCGCTTGGCGACCACGAGCTGTGCCTGGGCGCGCCCAAGCGCCTGACGCGCATCGCGGTACGCCTCGATGTAGCAGCGGAGCAGCTCGCCGCCCTTCATGCGGGTTACGTGATTCAGCTCCACCAGGCGGCGCTCGGCAGCGAACACCGTGCGCAGGTCGATGACGACAGGCTGGTCCTTGCCGTTCCCCGACGGGAAAACGAGCGCCTCATCGGCGCCCAGAATCAAATCGCTCATGGCGGCTCCAAAAGAAAGGGCAGGTCGGGCCCTGTGTAGAGTCCGACCTGCCCCAGGGACTACTTGGCGCTGAACTGCGCGAGGAAGTCGTTCGGGTTGTCGACCGACTTGCCGAGGGCCGGCGTCTCGGTCACGACCTTCGCAGCGGCAGCGCGGGCAGCCTTGCGGGCCTCCAGAGCGGCCATCTGCGCCTTCAGAGCGGCTTCCTCGGCGTCCTCTTCGGACACCGCGGGAGCGGCCTGCGCCGTCGGAGCGGTCTCCGGGGCGGCGGCCGGCGGGGCGGCGATGTCGTCGACGAGGGACTCGCTTTCGCCGTCGTCACCGCTCTCGTCGGAGACCTGACCCGCCGTGCCCTTGGCCTCGACCTTCGTCTCGGTCTTCGCCGGGGCTGCGGCGGCCGGCTTCTCCGGCGGCCAGATGGCGTCGACCTCGGCGGGATCGCCCGAGCAGTTGACGAGCTTCTGGATCGTCTCGGCGTCGATGAACTTCACGACGTCCTTCGCCAGATCCTTGCACGTCTTGAGCGCCTTGGCGATCTGCTCATCGGTCATCGGGGCCGCCTGCGCGACCTTGGCCTTCTTGCCGTTGCCGAAGTCCACCAGCTCCTCGAACACGGTGACGCTGTCGACGACGCGCGGGTTCTTGCCCGTGCGCGTGAACTTCAGCCAGATGCCCGTGCCCGGGTCGAACGCGTCGACGGGCTCGCCCGTCTCCTCGCCCTTCGCGAGCTTGTTGAGGAGCGGCATCAGCTTCTCCTCGCACGTGGTGTACGAGAGCTGGAGCATGCCGAAGTCGCCGTTCTTGTCCATGGCGTTGATCCAGAACTTCTTGTCGCAGTTGTGCTTCGAGAGCCACGCCGCGAAGGTCTGGTACTTCTGGTCGCTCTTCTTGATCTCGTAGAACTCCGGCGTGCTGCGCTCTTCCTTCGAGCTGCCGACGCCGTGCTGCTGAGCCAGCTCGTCCTCGCGCGCCGCCTTCTTCGCCTCGAACTGCGAGATCTGGTCGCACTTCGGGCAGCGGGTGAGGATCTCCTTCTGCTTGTTCTTCTTCTGGATGCACCCGAACGGGCGCGCGCGCGGCTTGGACGGGTCGCGCGAGTTGACGCCCGCGTAGCCGTAGTGCTGGCCGTAGTAGAACTTCCACTGGCCGGTGTCACGGTACGAGTGCATCGAGGGGAGGAGGCGCAGGACGAGGACGGTCTCCGTCTCGTTCTTGCGCGGGTCCGGGGTCCGCATCTTGAAGTACTTCGGACCGTCGTACACGGGGTTGAGGTTTGCCTTGCCGAATCCGTTGCTCATGATTTTCTCCGATTACAGGTTTCGAGTTTGGTGCTGTCGAGTGCTCTACTTCTTACGAATGCGCTTCAGCGCCTTGGCCAGGAAGTCCTTGTCGATCTCGTCGTCGCTGTTGACCGTCACCGACGCTTCGCCCTTGCCGAAGGACTTCGCCAGGGGGCCGATGTCGCTCTTGTGAGCGTTCACGATCAGCACCGGGGCAGTAGATCCGATATAACGAATCTCGAAAGCCCGGCGGGCGATTTCCTCTTCGAGGTAGAGGCTGTTCAGCTCACCACCGACGGCGTCGACGAGGAGCTTGCGGCAGTGGTCCACGACGTCCTGGAAGGTCGGGACCACAGCGTCGAAGCTGCGCGCCGGCATCGGCAGTTCGGTCAGGTTCAGCTCGGTCATCACCTCCTGGAGCAGCTTGTGAAGCATGTGGGTCTGCTGAATGCCCCACGTGCGCTGGTTGGACAGGCTCGGCTCGATGCCATTGGCGAGGCGCTCGTACAGCGCGCTGGCGTCGACGACGATGCCGCCTTCCGCCTTCGCCAGGGCCACGAACTCGCCCACCTTGGCCTTGTCGCCTTCCACCAAGATTGCGACTGCGTTGCGCAGAAGAACGGCGCGATATTCCGCGCGCACGGCCTTCAATTCGTCCTTCGCGCTGCGGATGGCGTAGGCCCAGGAGCCCTGCACGGAGGCGGGGATCTCCTCCAGGTTCTTGTTGGCGGTCACGCTCAGCGTGGCCATCTTCTCGTCGAGCTTTTCCAGCGTGGTCATACGGTCACCATCTCCTTGGGTTCTTCAGGTGTCTCTTCGGGTGTCTCTTCGGGCTTGTCGGCGCCCAGCGGGCGCTGGATGACTTCGATGCTGTCGATGCTGAACGGCTTGCCCTCCTTGAACTTCGAGAGGACGAGGATGATGAGGCAGCCCTTCAGTGACGTGTCGTAGCCGTCGTCCAGCTCACCGGTCTCGCGATCGGGCCAGCGCACGAACTTCGCGCGGACGCCGTCGAGGTCGATAGTCAGGTCGCAGGCCTTCTTCTCCTTGCGCTGGCCGTACTGGAACACGCGCACATCCTCGACGTAGCCGGCGATGGCGATGCGCAGCCCAGAGCCGTCCTGCGGCGGGCACATGTGGTTCTGGCGCTCGTAGCCGGCTGCGTTCGCGAACTGGACCGGCGCGAGCCAGCCGAGGTAGCACCAGCGGTTCTTGTAGAAGGCAATGCTGGGGTGCTTGCGCTCGACAGCCATCTTGAGCACCGACTCGCTGTACGCGGGCAGGATGCTCTTGCGGAGCTGGTAGCGGTGGTACTGCGTCAGGTCGGTGTACTTCGGGTCGATCGGGTCGGGCACCTTCTTGGGCGACTTCGGCTTCGGCTTGCGCGCTGCACGCTGAGCGTTCTCGTTGCGCCAGCGAGCCAGCTCGTACTCTTCGAGCATGTACAGGGTCGGGGTGCCCTCGGGGAAGAGCTTGTCCATCGCGCCCGAGATGATGAGCTTGGCGATGATGCCGCTGTTGAGCGCGCTACGGCCCTTGACGACCCTGTCGACCTCGACCTCGTGCTCGGGCGTGATGACGCTGCCGTCGGCGGCGAGCTTCGCCTTGACCTTCTTCTTGCCCTTCTTCACCGTCGTGCCGGCGGCCTTGCGGGCCTCGATCTTGTCGACGAAGTCCTGGATGCTCTCGTATGGCGCGCCGGCCACAAGCTCGGCGTGCGCGCCTTCACCGACGCCGTGAAGCAGCGACAGCGGCGCCTGGATGCGTTCGTCGAGGATGCAGAAGTTCGGCTGCGCCTTCGTGACGTCGGGCAGGTTGATCATGTGCCCTGCGTAGCGCCAGAACTTCTCGTTGATCTCGTCCTTCTTCGCGTTGCAGAGGACGGCCGTCCACCACTCCAGCGGGTAGTGGTGCTTGAGGTACGCGCAGGCGTACGCGATGACGACGTAGCACACCGCATGACTCTTGTTGAAGCCGTACGCGGCCCACGAGTTGATGAAGCCCCACACAGCCTCGGCGTTCGCCTTTGAGCCCATCGAGACCGTCGCACCCGTCATGAACTTCGGGTACGCTTCGATGATCTTCTCCTTCTTCTTCTTCGCCACGTTGCCGCGGAACTCTTCGGCCTCGGCGCCCGTGCACCCAGTGACCTCCTGGTAGAGGCGCTGGAGCTGCTCCTGGTAGACCATGACGCCGTGGGTCTCGGGGAAAAGCTTGTCGAAGACGGGGAAGATGGACGACGAAGGCTTCGCGCCGCGCGCGCGCCGCGCGTACTCGACAAGCATGTTGTGCTCGCCGTCCTCGGTGTCGGGCGTCTTGACGCGCGCGTCGAGAGGGCCTGGACGGTCGAGCGCGGTGAAGGCTGCCATCGCCTCGATGCTGTCGATGGCGAAGTTGCCGCTGTCCTTCTGGTGGCTGAAGTGACGCAGCCACTGCGTGGCGCCCGGCGTGTTGAACTGGAACACCGTCTCGGTCTTCGACTGCGAGACGTCGCTGAACACCGCCTGATCCTCGGGCAGGTCCCAGATGTCGACGAAGAGCTGGGCGTTCGGATCGTGCTTGAGGTCGATGCGTCCGTCGGGCTTCGGCAGCAGGCGCAGCGCCGGCACATACTTACCGTTGATGGTGGCGCCCTCTGCCGGCGGCGTGCCGTGGCGGTCCTGCACGAGCTTGATCGCCTGCGCGATGTCGTTCAGCGAGTTGATGACGAGGAAGTCCATCTTCAGCCCGCCCGCAGCCTCGACGGCAGGCGCCGTGAACTGCGTGCAAGTGATGTCGCTGATCTTCGTGAGCGGGATGAACTCCCAGATCGGCCGGTTCGCGATGACGTAGGCGCAGGCGTGGCGCGAGACACCGCGGCCGAGGCCGAGGCACTTCTTGACGATCTCCCACTGGTCCGGGTACGTGTTCACGTACGCGATGAGGGCCGGGTCACGCGTGATGCTGCCCTCGACCCACGAGTCACCGTCCTCGTAGCCGAGCACGTGCTTGATGTCGTCGAGACCCTGGGGAGGCATCTCGAACTTGCGCGTTAGCTCGGCGATGTCGCGCGGAACCTCGCCCAGCGTGAAGCGCGCCACGTCGAGGACGGCCGAGCGCAGCTTCAGCGTCATGATGGTGCTGATCTGCGCGACGCACTCGCCGAAGCGCTCCTGGAGCCAGCCGCCCTTGCCGTCTTCACCGACGAGCAGGTCGCGGTGGGGCAAGTCCTGGTCGATGTCGGGCAGCTTGCCCGAGCGGATGCGGTCGACGGTGAGGAAGCGGTCGACGCTCAGGCCGTACTTCAGCGGGTCGACGTGCGTGATGCCGAGCAGGTACGTCAGCAGCAGGCCGGCGGCCGAGCCACGGCCCGGCCCCGTCAAGAAGCCCCTGTCGCGGTAGAGGCGGCAGACCTCCTCATCGATGAAGAAGTACGGCAGCAGGTCGATGACGCCGTTGCGGTGAAGGAGGTTGATCTCCTGCGTCAGACGCGCCACGTAGACCGGGTTCTTCCAGTCCATGCGGCCGTGCTTCTTGATCAGCTCGACGGTGTAGCCGAGGCTGTCCTTGACGCCTGCCTCCTCGTACTTGACCTCGTAGAACTTGGTGGGTAGGTCGGGCTTCGCTTCGAGCTTGAAGTCCTTGAAGCGTTCCTTCCAGGCGCGGCTGTTCTCCACCCAGCCCTCGAACGTCTTCTCGTCGACGCCGAGCTTCTGGTTGAAGTACTGGAAGGCCTCGGCGCTCGACTGGCGGTGGTAGGACCCGTAGAAGCGCCACGAGCCACTCTGCGCGAGCCGCACGTCCTGAACGACCTTCTCCTCGGGGTGCGCGTAGTGGCTGTCGTCGCTGATGAGGATGGGGTCGCCGTACTCCTTGGCGATCTGGAGCATCCACTCGTTCGCTCCGAGCTGGACGTCACCGTCAGGCGCGAAGGGGCGGCACTCGTTCTGGATGAAATCCTCGACGTGCTCGACATGAAGCAACTTGGCCGGCGTGCGCTCGTTCCAGGTGTGGAAGTCCTTCACCGCGAGCAGCTCGACGTGCTTGTTGTCCTTGCGCGCGAAGGCCTTCGCCAGCTCCTCTGCCTTGATTTCGCCGACGTTGGTGCGGAGAGTCTTGCCCTTGTAGAAACGCAGCTTGAAGGGCTCGCCAGAGGCCTCCTGGAGCGTGAGGAAGACGCCCTGCACCCAGTTGTGCGAGCAGACGTGCGGGAAGACCTCGACGTAGAAGTTGCCCGGCTTCACCATCGCGCGCAGGCGCTCGTAGTAGGCGCGCGCGAGCGTGGGGTCCTGGCGGTCGAGCAAGTGGCGCTGGACCATGCCGATGAGGCAGCCAGTGGTCACCGTCGCGTTGGCCGCGCCCAGCTCTTCCATGGCGGCCCAGTCGAACAGAGGCTTCTGCTCGCTGCCATGCTTCTCGATGGGAGCGTGCGACAGCAGCTTGATGGCCGTCTTGAAGGCGGCCTGGTCCATGAAGTGCGTCGTGAAGTGGCCGTACTTGAAGACGTCGACGAGGGTGCCCTTGTCGTTCTTCCGCATGCCGGCGGCGAGGAACAGAGGACAGTTGTCGTCGCGGAAGTAGCCTTCGAGGCCGAGGATGGGCTGGAGCTTCTTCTTCTTGCCGAGGTCGTAGACCGTCTGGCAGGCTGCCAACGATCCGTGGTCCGTCACGACCAGCGCCCCGGTCTCCAGCTCCAGCTCCCGGGCGGCGAAGGCTGCCGGCGTGCTGCCGCTGTCGAGAGACTGAATGTGGCAGTGAGGCGTGACGAAGTTGAGGAAGTTCACTCTTCGTATATAACGAAACGTGGTCTAGCTTACGCCGTTGTGAAATCCACGTGTCCACATGCCCTAACGAGATGTCCGCCGTTGGGGCCGCCGCGGACGATGCGATAGTCGCCCTTCTTCCCGCACTTTGGGCAAGCCTCATCGGTCTTCTTGATGGGCTTTTCCTTATCGGTGCGCGATAGGACGTAGCGGTCGTGGCGCGTCTCGCGGAAGGGGTACGTCATCTGCCCCTTCAGCTCAACGGCGTGCGCGCCGGCACCGTTGATGCCGACCCACTTCTGGTCGCAGTCGATGCACTGCACGACGAAGTGTCCGTCGGAGAACTTCAGGTGCCAATGCGGGCAGCTCACGGCTTGTTTCCGTCCGGCGGCGTCTCGGCTGGCGGCGCCGTGTTGAGCTGCTCCTGGCGCTCGGCGATGATCTCGTCGATGGCCTTGATGTTGGCGTCGTTCTTCTTCACCAGCGCCTCGATGCGCTTCATCTTCGCCATGTTCTCGTCGTGCGCGCGGCGATGCCTCTGGTAGCCCTTGAGCACGCAGCCGCAGACCTGCCAGCGACGACCACCGAACGACTGGATGACGCCGCCGCGACCGTAGCAGTTCTTGCAGTTCTTCTTGACGAAGCTCGGGTTCTGGATGCGGATGCCGACGTCGTCGCGCTCCGTCGAGTACTCGAACGAGCCAAGCTCCTCGATCGTCTTCTCCTTGACGGGCTCGACGTAGGGGCTCTTCGTCTCGTTCTGCTGCTCGATGGCAGCGACCATCTCTTCGAGGTTCATGTCAGGTGACCTTCAGCTTGTTGATGATGGCGTCGACGCGCTTCTGGTGACGCTCGACTTCGAGCTGCGCCTTGGCCTGCTCGCGCTCGTGCGATTCGAGGGCGCGGCGCGCGGCGCTCGCGCGATCGGCCCACTCCTTGACTTCCTTCTCGGCGTACGCCACGTCCGCCATGGCCAAGGCCAAGTCCTTCTTCAGCTCTGCCGTCGTGTGCGGCTTGTCGATGGGGTTCGCCATTTCGTTGCCTCCACTCGGTCTATAACGAATCGCAAAACAGAGCGCTCGGGTCGGACTTGCACCGCCCCCTCCCGGCTGGAAGGCCGGGCATACCGCTATCAATACTTCGAGCGCGAAACCTTACTTCTTCGGATAGGGAACGCTGAACGGGGCCACCAGCTTCTTCGCCTCGTCGTCGAGAGCGAGGACGTACTTGTGCTTCCCGGGCTTCCTTACGAACTTGGCGTCAGGGAACACCTCACGAACCTTTGACAAGACCGAGCTGCCGACGCGAATACAGACGCTGCGCTTGTGGACGACCTTTCCGTTGATCTGGAAGTAGGCCTGGTGTCGCTGCTGGCCGTGATACTGCCAACCCATGGCCCTGTAGATCCCGCCATCATGTCCCTCGTCGGGATCGGCGTAGGAGACTAGCAGGCGCAGGCTGGGGACCTGCTTCTTCAACAGCTTGATGGCGATGGTGACGACGCGAGACACGTGCGTCTTGTGCCCCGGCTTCAGTGCCACGCGAATCAGTTCCAGCGCTCCCGTCACGCCATACTGCTTGGCCATGTACCGATTGGCGCCGGCACTGAACAGGACGACACCAACGAACTCCCCGTCCTCCCAGACGCCGAAATAATGCTTCGTATTCTTCGGCGTGCTCTTGGAGTAGTGCCAGGCGTTTATAGCTGTCTTCGCTTCCTCGCGTGAACAAGGTGCGATGAACAAGGGAGCCGCCATCTATTCCACTCCCATGACAGCGCGCAGCTTGAGCACGATGCGCTGGTACCATTCGTCGACGTCGTCCTCGGTGACCATGAGCACGGAGGCGATGACGCGGTTCGGACAGCCGTCGGGGTGGCGCTTCACCAGCTCGTCGAGCGAGTAGTTGAAGCGCTTGCTGTAGATGAAGTCCGGGTCGGACTCGATGAGGAGCTTTGCCTGCTGAGTCGTCATGGGATAGCTGGTCAGGGTGGGGCGCCCAGTTGCGCGTGGCGCCGGCAGGCGCCCCACCACTGCCAAGGCCTACAGCCCGGTGAAGGGCGCGATGATGGCGTCCAGCGACTCGTCGTTGTCGACGAGATGGTCGACGGTGATGAAGCGTGCATCGCCGACGGCATGGCCCGGAGCTGATTCGAACAGCCACTGCCCGTTGGCCGTTTCGAAGATGCCGATGCTCTTCGCGTAGGCGTCCGGCGGGATGAGACAGCCGTTGGTGATGGCGACTGTACCACCGGGCAGGTGCGTCATCGACCCGACGTGCACATGACCGACGATGACGACGCTGAGAGGCTTGCCGCCCTTCATGACGCGCGCGTTGTTGATCTTGTCCACCTGGCGGCTGATGCCCTCGACGTTGATGCTCTTGCCGGGGTAGCCGGGCTGAATGACCGTATCGCCGTGCGTGCCGAGGCCGACGGCGCCGAACATGTCCCAGTAGTACTCGGGCTGGTAGTCGAGCACGACCTCGACGTTCGGCAGGAAGGCGGCGGCCTCCTTCAGCGCCGAGTAGATCATGGTCTCGATCGCGTCCCACTTCTGGTTCGTCGCGCGCTCGCGGTGACGAGCCGTGTTGCGGCCGTGGTTGCCCGGCGTGCAGAACACCGTCACGCCCTTGGGGAACTGGACCGCGAGGAAGCGCAGCGCCTGGATCAGGATGCGCATCGCTGCGGCCACCTGCTCGGCGAGAGGCGCGCCATCGCGCATGTCGTGGAGCTGGCCCTGGATGATGTCGCCCAGGATGTGCACGAGCAGCTCGGTCTCGTCGCGGTGGTCGCGCTTGTAGAACGCGGCCTGCTTGATGATGTGCGCCGTGCGGCGCGCTTCCTCGACGGGACCGTACTTGTGGCCGACCTCGCGCGGGTCGAGGTTCGACCCGTAGTGAAGGTCGCTGAGCACCAGGTTCAGGTAGCGCTTCGTCTTGCCCTTCGACTTCTCGATCTTCAGCTTCGGGCTGGCGAGCGCCTTCGAGAAGACATCGTGCAACGACTCGGCGAGCTGCTGCTGGAACAGCTCCTCACGCCCCAGCGTCGCCGCCACCGCACGGTTCTTGCGGAGGGTGTCGCTGCGCTTCGTTTCGGCGGCGCGCTCGACGAGGAAGTCGAGAACGCGTGCCTCGTCCTCCTGACGCTCTTCGCGCTCTTCACGGGTGGCCATTATTCGCTCCGAATGACGGTGGTGCGGATGTCGTCGTCCGCGTTGACTCCGAAGACGACGACGCGCGCGAAGGCGGGGCCGTGCATCTCCGCGATGAGCTTCTCGAAGCCCTCCTTCACCCGAGCGATGACGTGGTGGTCGACGTCGTCGGAGGCGATGGTGATTTCGAGGATGTCGTTCTTCTGCAACCGGATGACGGTCGCCTCGGCATTCGAGGCATCGCCCTCCAGGTCGATCCTGATGGCCACTACTGCACCGGGCCCGAGTCGTCGGTGTCGTCGTTCACGGGAGCGCCCGTCTGCGACTGAGCCTCGGCCTCGGCTGCCGATGCAGCTTCACCCGCTGCCTTCGCGGCCTCGTTGACCGCCGCCGCCTGCTTCTCCGCGACGAACTTCTGGTACTTCTCGTTGTCGACCTCGTAGATCTCCAGCAGCTCGAACGTCTCGTCGTTCGGCAGGTCGAGAACCGTACCAGCGCCCTTGCCGACGAGCTTCTCGCGGAACTGCGGAGCCACGCCCGGAATGACGAGCTGCGCGCGGCCCGGCTCGATCACCACGCCATCGGCGTTGACGTACTTGCCGACGATGATCGACTTCTCGCCGACGACTTCCGCCGCCGTCACGTAGCCGTCGCGAACGCCGCCTTCGAGGGTGTTCTTCTCCTGCTCGGCCAGAGCGCGTGCGCGCGCGATGCGGCGCTCGTCGACGAGGCGCTCGACCTCGGCGCGGCCCTGGATGTCGACGAGGGCGTCCACCAGCTCCTCGACGGGGCTCAGGCGTCCTTCGAAGCCCTCGAAGCGGCCCTGGATGCCGATGAGGGCGCGCGCGACATTCTGCTCCAGGCCGCCGACGCGGTCGGAGAGGCTGCGCACTGCCTGCTTGGTAGGCGTCTTGTTGAGTCCGTTGCTCATAGTCTCCGTGTCTCCTATTCGTTTCGAAGCGAGCCTGCCGCCGCAGCGACGAAGACTCCCGGGGTGGCATTGGTGTCGGAACCGAACGGGCTCGTCGCGCTCGCGCTCGCGCCCGTGTTGACCGTGTCCTGCGACTGCGAGGCCGTGATGGCCTCCATCTGCTGCTTGTTCGGCGTCGGGAAGGCTCCGACGCCCTTGACCTGGTTCGTCACCTTCAGCTTGGTGCGGGGCTTGGACCCCTTGACTTCCGGGTCGAACCGTGGGTTGTCGACCATCTTGTACAGGTTGCCGTCGACGTCCTTGAACACCTGTCCCGAGGGCATGCTCTCGTAGTCGGGCTTGCCCTCGGCGTCCTTGACCACCTTCGCCGGCTTCGTCTTCTTGCCGGCCACCGTCTGGTTCGGACCCGGCTGCGGCTTGGCGCGAGCGGCGGGCGCCGGCTTGCCCTGCAACTCGGTGCGCTCGACCTTCTTGGGCTGCTGCGAGGCAACCTTCTTCACCGTCGGTGCCTTCGGCGCCTCGACCTTCTTCACGACGGGGTCTGCCGGCAGCTCGCCCATCTTGGCGAGCGCGAAGCCGGCGAGCTTCTTGAGCGCGGTGATCTCGTTCGGTGTGAACGGCAGCTCGATCTTGACGTCAGCGACAACAGGCTTCGCCACGCCCAGAAGCTCGGCCATCTTCTGCCGAGCCCAGGTCTTCGCCTCGGCGTTGACCTCTGCCGCCTGCGGCGTGCCATCCTCTTCGATGACGCCGCCGTTCTTGATGATGGACTTGTAGTAGGCCGCCTTCGAGAGACGCTTCTCGGCTTCGCTCATCTCCTCGTCGATGTCGTCGTCGTCGAGGGTGTTGACGACCGCCTGCGCTACGGCGTCCGGCGACTGCTCCTCGTCCTCACCAGAATCGAAAGAGCGCGCGAATTCGTCGAGAAGACCGGCCATGCTTGTATATAACGAATCAGGTAGTGGAGATTACAGACAGGAGGGCGAACTACTTGATCGGACAGACCCCGCCAGCGCACTCGCCGGCATCGACGTCGGCGCCCCCAGCGATGCGGTCGAAGTCAATGGGCTTGAGCTTGGCGATGGCCTTCTCGTACTGCTCCTTCGTGATAGCTTCCTTCGGCGCCTGCTTGAAGCCATGGTCTTCCCACGCGAGGAACGAGATGGTCTTCAGCTTGGACAGGTTCTCCGACAGCCACTGCTTGACGCGCGGGATCTCGTCCTTCTTGTAGTAGACGGTCACGCTCACCGACTGGTCGCTCCAGTGCTTCTGGGCGATGAGGAGGGCGTCGAGCTGCTTCCAGGTGTCGAAGCCCTCGTCCACCGTCGGTAGCTCGTCGGGCATCTTCTCGTAGAAGTCGACCACCATCGTGCCGTGGTCGAGCGTGCCGTCGAGCTTGTAGACCGGCTCCATGTAGTGGCCGGCCTCGCGCAGGACGGGGAGCAGCTTGTCGTTGGCAGCGAAGCGCACGCGCTGGATGCCGTAGCGACTGTTGCCGGCGTGGATGCCCTCGCCCTTGACGTCGTCCATCTTTGACTTCGTCCCGGACGGCTTGAGCGCCGTGTTGCGGATCGACTCGTTGACGCCCAGCTCGGCGCTGTACTCGCGGTCGGCCTGGCGGATGCGCTGGTAGGCCTCGTCGAGGATCTCGGGCTTGAACAGCGGGCTCTGGAGGCAGCCAGTGATGCTCGTGCCGATGCGACGGTTGCGCTTGATGACCTCGTCGACCTGCGGGATGTGGTAGCGCTCCAGCGTCACGCGCTTGCCCCAGCGCTGCATCAGATAGCAGGCCTCGTAAAACTCGTCCTCGCTGACCAGGTTCGGCAGGTCGATGTCCTGGAGGTTGCACGGCTCGAACGGTTCGAGCGTGGCTTCACCGCAAGGATTCACGCCCTCGGCGGTGTCCTTCCGCAGCTCGCCCATGCGGCCGTACTTGCGGATGTTGGTCATGTTGACGATGCCGAACGGCTCGCCGTGCTCGTACGTCTTCCAGAACGTCGGATGGACGTCCTTGACGTCCTCGCAGTTCACCGACCAGTTCGCCGAGCTGCGATACGCCGGCAGCACCTGGAGGTCCCAGCGCTTCGCCTTCAGGTAGTCCTTGTCGTAGGCGTCGCCGATGATGATGATCGCCGAGCGACGGACGTTGCCCGCAACGACCATCGAGCCGATCGCGCAGAGGATGTCCGCGGCGTCGATGGGGCGCGCCGCGCGACCCTCGCGTGCGATGAGGATGGCGCACACGTTCTTGACCAGCTCGATGAGCGGGATCGGCCCGGAGGCCGTACCGCCGAAGCCGGAGATTGGCTCGCCGTAGCCGCGCACGCACACCGTCGAGTAGGTGAAGCTCTTGCCGGTGACGAAGAACGACTCCAGCACGCGGCGCAGCAGCTCGCACCAGCCCTCGCGGCTGTCGGGCACGATGAAGTCGGCGTCCTTGGTCCCCTTGTGCTGGATGACGACGCCCTTCTTCACCTTGGGCAGCTTCGAAGTGAACTTGTGCTCGACGCTGATGCCGACGCCGCCGCCGAGCATCAGGAGATCCTGCGCGATGACGAACGACATCCAGTCGGCGCTCGTCACGAACCAGCAGTTGTTGAGCGCGACGCCGCCGATCTTGAAGTGGGCGTCGGTTCCGCTGAACCAGAGGCCACGCCCGGCGGGACCGGCCTTGCGCTCGTTCATGAAATACTTGAGGCGCGAGATTTCGCGCTCGCTCACATTGTGACCGCGGACGTTGCCCATGATGGCGCGGTCGACGGTCTCGGGATACGACTCCAGACGTTCCAGTTCAGTGCGGGGAAACAGCTTGCGCGCGTACGTACGCTTGAACACCACCTTCGCCAGGGTGCTCCATTCCTTTGCCATCGCTATCGGACTCCGTCGCAGGGTGAGCAGCCGTTGCAGTAGGCGAGGCCCAAGCAGATCGCGTCTGCCTCGTTGTTGTCCTTCTGCTTCAGCTTGAGGTTGAACTCGCTGTTCGCGCGCTGAACGGCGAGGTGCTTCTTGTTGACCTTGCCCTTGATGCCGAGCTTGGCCTTGTCGAGCTTGACGCCGGCAGCGGCGCACTCGCGCTTCTCCTTCGCCAGCTTCGCGTTCGCCTTCTTCTGCTCCTTGGTGAGCACGAGGCCGATGCTGGTGCGCCAGCCGTACGCTCCGTCGCTGTTGAGGTAGATGATGGAGGCGTGCGGCATGAAACTCTCGAACTGGTCGCACACCGCGCTGTGGATGTTCTCCAGCAGCTTCTGCACGTAGCGGTCGCGGCCGTTGTTGATCTCCTCGACAACGACGACCTCGGGCTTGTACATCGCGACACGCACGTGGATGAGCGCCGCCATGTGACGAGCCGCCGCGCGATACGTCTTCGGGTACGGACCAAACGACGGAATCGGCTTGTCGAGGTCGATGGTGCCGGAGGTCAACAGGCTCGGCTTCGAGCCCTTCTCTCCGTCGAAGATTGCGTATCCGGTGTGCGTGGAAAGGTCGAGACAGAGAATCCGCATGAGACTCCGACGGGCAGGAGATAAACGAACGCCCCACCGAGGAGAGGAGGCAGACGACTCGGTGGGGCGTTCTAGCTAGATTGGGTGCGGAGGATGCGGGCTACGTGAGGGGCTTGTAATCCTTGGATCCGATGGGCTTGTGAGACACGGTTCCACCGGTCTCTCGATGACCCGGAGGATTCTTGATCGCGTCGAGTGCGGTGTCGATGCGCTTGCGCGTCTCGGCGGTGAGCGTGACGGTGCGACCGCCCGCGCTGATCTCCATGCGTTCGACGCCCTCGGGCACGCGGAGGCCGGCGGTGCGCTTCGCTTCCTTGGCGGCCAGGTGCTCGACTTCGAGCTTGGCGCTGATGGCGCCACCGTTCTTGTCGTCGAGGATGCGCTTGCAGGTCTTGATCTGGAGCTTGAAGGACTTGAAGTCCTCCTTGTACGGGGCCGCCAGCTCCTCGAAGACCTCCTTGGCCTTCTGGTAGTCGTCGTCCTGCTCCATCGCGTCGTGCATGGCGATGTCGAGGAGGACGATGTCCGCCATCTTCTGGCGAATCTGGTCGGTGCTCATGCTCGCGACGGCTTCGGCAAAGCCCTCGGGGAGCCCCTCGTTCGGATCCTTTTCCTTCTTCGGCCTGCCCATGTTTTCCTCCAGCTCAGATATAACGAATCAGCTCAGCAGCTCGTATGTGCTGTGCAGCGTGTCGATGGCGCGTGGATAGTTGTCGCTATCGAGCGTGGTCACGTCGATGCGCACGGGTGCGTTGAACTGCTTCTCGCTGAGGCTATTGATCCGCGGCAGCATGTTGAAGAGCCCGACGAGAGTCACGCGTGCGATGTGCGCATCGTGGTTCCCGTTGAGGTCGCGGAAGCGCTCGGCGTCGCGTGGATTGACAAACAGGCGCAGGACGGCTTCCTTCGCGTTCTCGATGCCATACAGGCGCTCCAACTCGGGAGGCGAGTCGACGAGGAAGATGGCGCCTGGGAGCACGAGGACGTAGTAGTCGCCACGATGCTCGTACAGCGTCCTGAGCCAGCTCTCTGGGATCATGCGAGATCCTTCTGGACGATGTGGGACAGCTTGTTCTCGAAGACCACGCGAATCTCCTTCGAGAACATCTCCTTGAACTCGGACATGTGGTCGACGATGATGACGAGCTTGTCGCGCGCGTAGGTCTGGAGCATTTCGAGGCAGGCCTGCTTCGTGATGGGGTCGTGTCCCTCGAAGCTCTCGTCGAGGACGATCCAGTTCAGGTGGCAGCCGAGGCGCTGCGAGATGACGCCGGCCACGGCCAGGTCGACCGCGAGCCCGATGCTGGTGAGCTGGCCGCCGCTGACGGCCTCGTGCAGCTCGCGCTGCTCGCCGTGAAGGTACGTGACCGGCGTGATCTTCTCCTGGACGGCGCCTTCCTGCGTCTCCTTCTCGCTGCGAAACTCGACGGTGATGTGCTGGCTGTTGGGCAGAGTCCCGATGATTGCCGTCGCATCGGCGCTGATAGCCTCCAGAACCTCGTCGAAGATCTTGTTGCGAAACCCCTTCAGCAGGTCGACGTAGTCGGACTGAGCCCGCCAGACAACGTCGGCCTCCGTCTGGTCGTTGGCAGCGGCGATGAAGCGGTGATTGGCGGCGGCGAGAGCCTTGACCTGCTCGTCGTGGCGGGCGAGGCCGGCGGCATTCGCCTGGCGGACCAGGTTGAGCTTCCCCTGGACCTCGGCAAGCGACGTCTCGGTCTTCGCCAGGGAGGCCCTCAGCGCTTCCTGGGAGGCCCGCAGCGCCTTCGAAAGGCGGGCGGGGTCCCCGAGGTACTCCTGCTTCACCCGACGCGCCTCAGAGCGCGCGAGGGCGGCCTGAGACAACAGCTCCTTGACGCGAGCGTCGCGCTCGTTGAACACCCCGACCTCGTCCAGGTGGAGGCGATGCTTCTCGGCCGCGATCTGGTCCTTGAGCTGCTGGCGGACGGTGTCGAGCTTGGCGAGCCGCGGGTCGTGGGTGAACACCCTGGCTGCAATCTGGGCATCCAGCTCGGCAGCCTGGCGCTTGTGGGCGCGCGCAGCCTCCAGCAGGGCGTTCTTCTCGTCGAGCTGACGGCGATGCTCGTCGAGGGCGACCTTGGCGTTGTCCCACTGGCGCCCGCAGCGGTCGCACAGGTCGCGCTCCAACTTCTCGATTTCCGCCATCAGCCGGGTGGCGTCATCGACCAGACCGGGCACCCGGGCCAGCTCGTTGTGGAGCTTGCGGGCGCGGGCGCGTAGGGCGGCGGTCTCATCCTCGTACGCGCGCCAGGCCAGCTTGTCGGCAGCTTCGAGCTGGGTGCTGAACCCATTCGCCTGCCTGACCTTGGACTCCAGCTCTTCCACCTTCGAGAAGTCCTGCTCCGGCGGCGGCAGGTTGCGCATGTCGTGCGCCTGAAGTTCGAGCCGGCGCGCGCGCGTCTCGGCGTCGTCGGCGAGCAGCTCCGCTTCCCTGGCCTCCAGCTTCTGCTGTCCGAGGAGGTTGGTGTCGCCGTTGCTCAGATCGGTGCGCATGACGTCAATGGCGACGTGCAGACGACCTAGCTCGGCCTCCAGCTCCTTGGTGTCCTCGGGGTAGAATTCGACCAGCTCGCCCTCGCGGCGTTCATGGTCCTGCTCGCAGTTGAAGGCAAGGGTGGCGGCGGTCTCGCGCTTCTTGTCCAGCTCTCCGAGGAGCTTGACGGCGACGTCGATCTCCTTGTCGAGGCCATGGAGCTGGAGCACCTGGGTGAGGAACTTCTTGAGCGCTCCGTCCCTCATGTCGAGGAACTTCTTCGGCTTGACCTGGTCGCGGTAGGTCAGGATCTCGCGCAGGTCGCTTGGGATGCCGCAGAGCTTGTCCAGACGCTCCTCGGCGGCCTTGCCCTTGAGCTTGCCGATGGTGATGCCCTTGATGCCGCGCCGGACGATGACGAGGCCCTCGGGCGTGTCCAGCTCGACCTCGACCCACATCGGCTGCTCGTCGTACCAGCACTGGAGCGCCTTGGCGCTGTGCCGGCAGAAGCCGAAGACGTAGGCGAGAGCGAGCAGGATGTTGGTCTTGCCCGCCCCGCTGTCGCCGCGCGTGTCGTGGTTCTCGCCGCGTAGGATGACGAGGCCGCTGGCTGGGAATGAAAGCGTGTGAACGCCCTCGAAAGAGCGGAAGTTGAAGAGCGTGAGGCGGACGAGGGTGATGGAACCCATGCGTCTATCAATAACGAATCAGCTACTTTTCCTTCAGAGGGTCGGCTGCTGCGCGCTCCTTGTAGAGGCGCTCGGCGTCGGCGGGGCGCTCGACGGCGCGGGGCATGAAGCCGTCGTCGAGACGCTCCATGACCTGCGACGTGGGAGGCTTGGAGATGCGGACCAGCTCCCCGCCGCACGGGCACGACCCAGCCTTGGCGAGTGCCTCGGCCTGGGTGCGCCCGAACTTCGCGACGGGATGCTTCTGGCAGGTGCCGCAGTTGAAGCGGAACAGGGCCATCTACTTGCGGCGGGGCTTCTTGGCCGGCTTCTTCTTGGCCTTCTTCTTGGCCTTCTTCGGCTTCACCTTCTTGGCTGCGCGCTCGTCGGCGGCGCGCAACTCGGCTACCACGAGCATGGCTTCGGCGTGCTTGCCGAGATCTTCGGTCGTGAGGCCGTCGTACAGCTCGGTGAGGTCGCCGATATTCGCAATCGCGGGCTCGTCCTCCTGAAGCTGCTGCATGAGATGACCGACGGCACCCCAGACCTTGTGCTGGTCCTCTGCCGGCACGTCCTCAGCCAGCTCGTTGCCGAACACCCGAACGCCCTCGACGACTGAATCTTCCGCGTCCTGACGCGTGATGGCGCTCATGTAGCGCTTCGGCATCTCGATCGGGACCGACTGCGCGGGCGCCTCGTACTTCTTGGGCTTCCTGTAGTGTTCCTCCACGAGCTTGCTGAAGTTCTCGGGCGGCAGACCGTTCGGCGACAGATCCATGCCGCAGCCGCAGTTCTCGACCGTGCGATCCTCGGGGAAGAGGTCGACACAGTTGCCGCAGTACTTGGCGTACGCCGGGAGCGCGCACGGACCCTCGTGGCCGTAGTCGCGCGTGCACGGGGCGAAGTTCGGAACTTCGAAGCCGCACTTCTCCGGGTGCATCGTGTCCAGGACGGCCTTCTGCTCGACGACGATCGGACCGGCCTCGCGCTCCTTCAGCGTCTGCTGAAAGAAGGCCTCGTCCTCGGCGTCTTCCTGGGCGAGCTTCTGGGCGCGCGCGAACAGGTTGTCCATCTCGACCATCGCGCTGAGCGCGGCGTCCGTCTCCAGGCGCAGCTTGCAGCGCGACCACAGCTTGCCGACTTCCTCGGCGGGGAGCTTGGTCAGATCGAGGTTGGCGACGTACGTCTTGAACTTCGACTCGGCGCGCTCGCCGATGACGCGGCGGACTTCGCCACCCGAGTGAGCGTGCTCCGTGCCGACACCGCAGATCTCGCAGGTCTCGTCGTTCGGATCGACGGCCAGGACGTTGCCGTCGACGTTCTCGACGGTCTCGATGGCCTGCGCCTTGGTGATGGCCTCCATCTGACCGTAAGTCGGGGTCGGGATGGCCTTGTCGTTGGTCACGGCACCCGTCAGCTTGAGCTTCACACGCTTGCCCGCCGGAATGGGCTTGCCGTTCAGGTCTTCGCCACCCGCCCACGGATGCTCGACGAACTTGTAGTAGTTCCCGTCGAGGTCCAGGAATCGGGTGCCCGTCGGGATGCGGTCGTAGTCGAGCGACTGCTGCTTGGCCTCGCGGTCCTTCTTGGCGTACACCGCCACCATCTCGGCCGCGTCCTTGGCGACCTCGACGGAGCCGGCGGTGGGGCCGGCGGTGGGGTCGCCCTCGGGGTCGAACTCGATGTCGGTGCCCTCGGGCACGCACGGCTTGTCGTACTGGTCGTACGCGGCGCGCTCCTCGTCGGTCTCCGGCTCGCCTTCCTCGAACGACGCCCAGAAGGCGTTCTGCTTGAACTTGAAGTACACCGAGGCGACTCCCCACACGAGCAGAATCGTGGCGGTCATGAGACCGAGGAGCGCGAGGAAGGGGGTGATGTCGATGGTCGGGAACATGGTGGTCCTTTCTATGCCCGTTCGTCAGCTTCGTTGACGTTGGCGTTGCGAATCCAGTCGTTGACGTCGCGCGCTTCGGTGCGCTCCAGGGCGACGTCGCGCGCCTGGACGATGGTCGCTCCGAGAGTGCCGAGAAGCGACGCGATCGAGATGCTATTGCGGATGGCCTCGACGACAGCCGGCGTGCTGTCGAGGATGCCCAGCTCGATGGCATCGCCCACGGCGTCCTCCATCGCGTCGTAGACGACCTGCTTGTCCTCGGCGATGCCGCGGAGAACGGGCTCCAGCGTCCTCATGATTTCGGATTCGGACATGCCGCAGTTCGACAGTAGGCGCCCGACCGGCTCGAACAGAGCCGGCTTGAGCACGCTGTTGACGACGGGGTCGTTCGGGCACACGCGAGTCAGCTCAGCGATGACGCGCAGGAGAGCCCAGCCGCCTCCCGGGAGGCAGCCGTGCTTGATGGTGCCGCGGACGGCGCACACGGCGTCATCGGCACGGTCGCGACGCTCCTTCAGCTCACCGTTCGACGAGCCGACGACGCGCAGCTTGGCGATGCCGCCCGTCAGCTTGCCGAGGCGCTCCGCGATGATCTGCCCGTCGATGATCGACTCGGGCTGCGAGAGCTGCTGCTCGACGATGGACACGCGGTCGAGGAGCATGGTCTCCCACGGCTCGCCGTGATTGGCGGCGCGGCCGATGATGGTCGAGCGGAAGCGCCCTGCCTCGAACGAGGTCACGCCCGGGCCGAGGTCTTCGAGCTGGCCCTGGTCGAGCGTGCGCGTGACCGGGTCGAACACCGTCGCGCCCGTGATGGCGGCGAGGTCGTCGAGGAACTGCGGCGTGAAGTTCGGCAGCGGGCTCTTGGGAATCGTCAGAGGGAAGATCTTCAGCGACGTGGCATGCATCATGCCGGCGCCGAAGGTGCTCAGAACCTCCTCGCTGAAGCCCGAGGCGACAAAGACGACCGCGTGGTGGTGGTACTCGTTCGCCTCGAAGGAGCGGCCGATCTTTTCGAGCAGCGCGAGCGCGGTGAGCACGCTCGTGAGATGCCCGTGGTACAGGATGAAGACCGGCTTCTCCAGCACGCAGAGCTGGCGGCCGGGATCGTTGATGAACATCGGCGCGAACTTCGCGCACGAGTAGTCGTAGCCCATCGCGATGGGGTACCCGTCGATCTGCTCGACCTCGTAGTGGGACGGCCCCGAGGCCTCCGTGATGGTGACGTTGCCCTCGTCGCCGACCAGCTCGAAGCACTGGATGACGGCGTCCGCCAGCTCCTCGTCGCCATTGGCCGAGATCTTGGCGACCGAGCGCAACAGCTTCTTGCCTTCCTCGGTGCTCATGTCGGCCTTGATGGACAGGCGGGTGACGAGAGGCTCGATGACGTCGCGGTATGCCGTCTGGAGGCGGCGCACGACCTTCTGCGGACGTGCGGCGCGGTTCGCCGTGCAGTATTCGTCGATGTGGCGCGCGATGGCCTCGGACAAGACGGCGGTGGTCGTCGTCCCGTCGCCGGCCTCGCTCGCGGTGCGCACCGAGGCGTCGCGCGCAGCTTCCATGATGCAGTGCTGCGTCGCATCGGTGAAGCCCAGCGCACGGAACACTGTCACGCCGTCCTTGGTGACCATGGGCGGCATGTTGTGCTCGTAGCGTTCGATGAGCGACTGGGCGCCACCCGGCCCGAGTGTTGACCCGACGGCGTCGGAGATGAGCTTGAGGGTCTTGAGAACGACCTTGGACAACGCAGGCCCCTTGGTGGTGACCTGCTTCGCAACGGACTTGACCTTCTGGTACTCCATACGGAGTGCTCTCCTCGAAAATAGTTGCCCGGCCACCATCCCTAGCCGGACACCCGCCGCACTGTGGGATGGACGTGTGCGTTGCGGATTTTCCTTCGAGCTTCCCAAGGCCCACGGCGCCGCAAGCACGAGGGTCCGTCGAAGGCTACACCCGTATATAACGAATCAGAGCTTGGCTGTCGTCAGCGCGGCGGGCTCGATGGGGGAAGCCCAGCGCGGGATCTGGTTGCCCATCAGGTCTTCGAAGGACCCGCTGTTGAGCAGCTCGCCCATCTTGGCGAGCCGGTACGAGTGCTCGTAGCGCGAGGTGCGCGCGTCGAAGTTCACCAGGCCGGCGTAGCGCGTGCGCGAGCCGTCGAGGCGCGCCTTGACCGCCCCGATGTACGTCGGGTACTGCCACGGGTGCGCCGAGGCGTGGTCGAATGCCGGCGCCATCATGATGCAGGTCGTTGCGATCTTCGGGACGTCCGACGTGCCGTGGAAATCGTCGATGACCGGCATCAGCGTGTGCTGGTTGCGTCCACCCTGCTTCTTGCGCAGATGGGCGATGAGGATGACCGGCACGCTGTAGTGCAGCACGATGTCACGCACCAGCTTGACGACGCGCTTGTACGCCTTGTTCTCGTCGTCACCCTCGGTGTCGATGTAGTGCAAGTGGTCGATGACGATGAGGCGCGACTCCGTCACCACGTCGAGCAGGTGACGCTCCAGCGAGCTGAGGTCGAAGCTGCCCGAGGTCCGGTAGAGCGTGTTGAGGTTCTTCACCGCGGCAGCGAACACGGGCTCCATCTTCTCTTCGAGCGGCTTGAAGATGTGGTCGTTCTTGCCCATGCGCCAGTCCATGTAGCAGATGTACGGCTTGTTCTCTGCCCCGTCACGGTAGTACTCGCCGCTGATGATGCCGTACTTGATGCGGCGCTCGATCTCGTTCTCCTCGGCTTCGAGGGCGAAGTAGTGCGCCGGCACGCCGGCCAGGTCGATACCGCCCTGGCTCGCATTCTCCAGCGCGATGGACGTCGCGAGCTGCGTCTTGCCCGCACCCGTCGAGGCGCCGATGACGATGAGGTCGTTCGGGATGATGGCGCCGAGGGTGTCGTCGAGGTAGCCGGTCCCGTACTTGAGCAGCTTCTGCGCCTGCGCGAGACGCTCGGCGCGCTCGACGAGGACGCGCTGCGCCGACGGCACGAAGCCCTTGTTGTAGCCGTCCTCGAACGTCGCGCTCGACTGGAACGTCGCCGCGCGCTTGATGATCTCCCACGCCTCGCCGACCTTCTTGCTGTTGTAGGTCAGCGCGGCGCTCTGCACCGCCTGCTGGAAGATGACGGCGTGCATCCACTCGGTCATCTCGGCGCGCAGAACTTCCAGGCTGTAGCGCTGCGACTTGGCGAGAGCCTCGCGCAGTGTCTCCTTCAGGCGCGCCTGCGAGCGTGGATCTTCCTGCGTGAACGGGCGGTACGTGTCGACGTCCTCCGGCGTCGGGACGCGGTGGATCTGATTGTACAGCGCCATCGTGGCGCCGAAGAGCTTGCCCACCGTCGGGCTGCTGAACCACTCCTGCTTCAGCGCGAAGCTGCACTGCTTGCAGAACAGCTTGTCGCGGAAGCACCAGCCAAGGATGGCCGCCTGCTTGTTGATGTCGAAGGCAAGGTTGGTGTCGAGGTCGAACTTCTCGTCGGACAATCTACGCTCCTACGTTCTGTTCGGTGGACTCGGGAGTGGTCCACCACTGATGCTTCGAGGCTTCGGTCGGGAAGAGGCGGTTGGCCTCCATCTTGGCGGCGAAGTCGAGGTCGTTGACGACCCACGGCGGCGCCTTGTCGAGAGAGCGCGCGAGCTTCAGTCCCTCGGGCACGCACCAGTTCTTCGGGATGCGCTTCTCCGGCGCCGTCTCCCGAGGCGACCCGTTGACGAGCACGTCCGTCGTCTTCGGGACGATGACGGGGGTCTCGGCGCGAGCGGGTACGAAGCGGCGATGCTCCTTCGTGACCCAGTTCGCGAGCGAGATGTGATAGGCCGGATCCTCGCCCTTGCGCGTCTTGGCGTACTGGCGCGTCGCCGCCATCAGGTCGTCGAATTCCTCCTGGGTGGTGATGTACTTCATCATCTCCTTGCCCTGGTTCCAGCCCTCGATACTGCCCTTGACCCTGCGCTTCGGCATGATGCGCAATAGCTCGCCGAAGTCGAACGTGGGAGTCTCCTCGACTTCGCTCTTGGCGACCAGCGACGACTCCAGCGAAGGCGTCCGGATCATGTCGTGACCCTTGTTGGCGTTGTAGGTTCCCCTGTCGCGAGCGGCATCGGTTTCGACGATGACGTCGACCAGACGGCGGTTGTAGAGGCGGGTGGGGTCGTCACCAGCGACGTTGCAGTTCCAGCCCTCGCAGTCGGTGTAGTTCTTATCCGTCAGGTACGGGCACTTGCTAGTGTGCCACTTCTTGCGGATGCGAGGGACGATGAGAGCTTCGACCTGCTCGACGGTGTCCACGTTCAGACAGCGACGAAGCTCGTTGAAGTCGGACTCGATGCTGCGGTCTACCATCTGGCGAACGAGCAGGGTCCAGTAGGTGCCGATCTCGGTCATCGACATCTTCTCGACGTCGCCGTCACCCTTCCAGTCTAGGTGATAGAAGCGAACGAACGGGCGCTTGCCCATGTGGGGATCCTCCTGACCTTGCATATAACGAATCGGGTTCGCTGCTCAGAAGGTGCTGCGTAGCATCTGCTAGCTAGCATCTGCTGCGTCCTGTACTGAAGTGAAGAGAACAAAAATCCTGATCCAGATCCGGGAAGCGGATCGACCGCTGCTAGCTAGCAGGTGCTGCGTAGCAGCTGCTGTGCAGCACCTGCTGCGTCCTGTACTGAAGTGAAGAGAACAGGATCTCCAAACACAGATCCAGAAGGATCCGGAGATTCGTTATTTACATGGGGTGGAAGTTTCCCTTGAAGAACCAACCGTAGCCCGTCTGCTCGGGTTCGAGGCCTTGGAGAAGACGCTCCGCAAGGCCTTGACGTACACGGACGAGGCTGTGGCCTTCGAGCTGACGAAGACGAAGAAGAGCATCAAGCGCTTCGAAGCCGCCTGGATGAAGCCCAAGCTCCTGGAGAGCTGGGGGCAGGAGAAGTACGACAACGTCCTCGCCGAGCTTCACGCCAAGGTCGGGGTGCTCACTGCCGAGCGGAAGAAGTGCCTCCTGTTCAAGGACGAGCGCGGCTTCTGGACGTACAGCGGGCTCGGGTACCGTCTCGCCGCTGCCGGCAACTGCCAGCTTACCGTCGGCTACAAGCTGCCGGCTGCGAGCATCATCCCGTACGAGAACCTTCCGAAGTGGGAGGACCGCTACTACCAGGTCGAGGCTCACGATGCCCTGCTCGCCAACGCTCACAGCGGGCCGGTTGGCATCGAGCTGCCGACGGGAGCGGGCAAGTCCACCATCATCCGCAACGTGCTCAAGACGCTCGCTCTCGACGCCGTCATCATGGCGCCTTCGGTGTCTATTGCGGGCCAGCTCTACGACGACCTCGTGCACCACTTCGGCAAGCGCTACGTCGGGATGTACGGCGACGGCAAGAAGGACTTCAAGAAGAAGTTCGTTGTGGGCATCGACGACAGCCTCGGCAAGGTCGAGCGCGGGACGGAGGCGTGGAAGGCGCTCAGCTCCAAGCCGGTGTTCTTTGCCGACGAGAGCCACCTCACTCCCGCGAAGAGCTTGCAGCGCGTCTGCTTCGGGCTGATGAAGGATGCTCCCTACCGCTTCTTCTGCTCGGCGACCCAGATGCGCAACGACGGGCTCGACCTCGTCCTCGACGGCATTACGGGCCGTATCGTCTACACGAAGACGGCGCGCGAGCTGATCGACGAGGGCTTCCTCGCCAAGCCCGTGTTCAAGGTCGTCAAGGTCAAGTCGTTCGCCGGCATCAAGAGCGACGACCCGAACCGGATGACGCGCGCTCACCTGTACTACAACCCCATCGTCGCTCGCGTGGCTGCGGACCTCGCCAACCGCTTCGTCACCGACATGAAGCGGCCGACGGTCATCCTCGTCGAGGAGCTGGAGCAGTTCGCCGAGCTGCTGCCGCACTTCAAGCATCTGGTGCGCTTCTGCCACGGACCTCTCGACAAGGCCAAGAAGAAGTTGGTCCCCGAGGAGTACCAGTCGAAGAACAACAAGGCCATCATCGAACAGTTCAACCGTGGCCAGATCCCCATCCTCGTCGGCACATCGTGCATCGCGACGGGGACCGACATCCAGGTCGCCGAGGCCGGCATCTACCTCATGGGCGGCAAGAGCGAGATCAAGCTCAAGCAGGGGGTCGGCCGCGAGACCCGCGGCGGCTTCAACGGCAAGGTGTTCAACCCGTGGACCGGCGCGCAGAAGCTCGACTGCATCCACGTCGACTTCAAGGTCATTGACCCCGCGCAGAAGGACGGAGACGGACCGTGGGCGCCCGAGCGTCACGCCGAGATGCGCGAGGCCATCTACGCCGACATCTACGAGGCGGCGAAGACCATCGACTACACCCACCTGAAGGCGTGATTCGTTATGAACCTGTCAGGGAGTGGACAATGACTGTCGTGATCGTTCGCGCTGTGGCGCTCTTGGTCGTGATGGTGATCAACTTGTTCCTCATCGTCTTCAACCTCGACAAGTACAACGAGGTCGAGGAGGACGAGGAGCATGACGCGACACTCGCGTGGCGCGGCATCAACCTCGCCGTCGGCGACGGCTTTCAGCATCACGAGACCTGCGACGAGCTGGCCGACCTGCGCGCAGCAGGCTGGACCATCGAGAAGGTCGGCAACGAGCGTTACGGCTTCGTGCAGCTCACCTTGACAGGACCGCAGGCGCCGCAGCCTGCGAAGGAGACCGAATGACGTTCGCCGCCGGCCGCAGCCGCAGCAAGAGCATCACCCTTCTCCCCGCCTTGACATTCTACCGTGGCACGGAGTGGCACGTCAATGAGAGGACGTTGTCGATGCGCTTCCTGCGCTACTACGTCTCGTTGCACTGGGAAGTGAAGCTGTAATGGCCGTAATGGTAGACGACCCGCACTTCCGTCGGTTCGCGCTCTCGCTGGAGAGCGCCATCGAGCGCTGCGGGCAGACCGACGACGAAGACTTCCTCTCGCGCCAGAAGCGCCAGGTGGACACCCTCGTTGCGCTGGAGAAGGAGTTCAAGGAGACGGTCATTGCCTCGTCGCAGGGCGAGGCCATCTACGCCTCCTTCGTCAAGTTCATCTGCGAGGATCGCCGCAACATCCTCGACGCTCGCCCGTACTTCCGCGAGCGCCAGGGCACGTTCACGCAGCAGATCAGCAAGGCGCTCCGTCGTCGCAGTCCGAAGGGGCTCTACCGCTTCCGCTTCAACTTCCGTTTCGTCCAGTTCGTGATGAACGCGCGCAAGTGGAAGCCGCGCTCGATGGTGACGCGGCTGGCGAAGCAGATCGCCGAGGTCCGTAACGAGCTGATCACGATGAACATGCCGCTGGCCATCAGCCGGGCCCGCATCTTCTTCAGCCGCACGCCGAAGGCGCACCTGACGTACATGGACCTCATCCAGATCGCGTGCGAGGGTCTTATGTCCGGCATCGACAAGTTCGTGCCGCCCTTCTCGAAGGCGTTCCGCGCGGTGGCCATCGGCCGCATGACCGGCAACTTCATCGAGCAGTACAGCGAGACGATGCTGCACTTCTATCCGCCCGACAAGCGCAAGATCTACCGCGCCAACAAGCTGCTCGGGCGCTCGGTCGACGTCGGCGACTTCGAGAAGCTGGCCGAGTCCGTGAACAAGACCCAGGAGGGCGGGGTCGACCATCTGCATCGCACAACGGCCTCCGAGATTGCCAACCTGGTGGCGGCGGCGTCGACGGTGTCGTCGGATACGCCTGTGTCCGATGACGAGGAGGAGACGGCGCGCGTGGCCGACCGCTTCGCTGCTCCTGCCGACTGCCAGCCCGACGTCATCTACGAGAAGACGTCGAGCCTGCGCTCACTGGTGGCGGCGATGACGACACTGACTCCGTTCGAGATGAAGCTGCTGCGCCTCAAGGGTATCTCGTGATTCGTTATTTGTAAGTCATGGAGACCGTCAACAAGAAGATCGCCGTGACCCCGTTCGAGACCACGGACACCACGGTTGTGGTCAAGAACATGATCCCCCATCTCAAGCAGCGCACCGAGCTGACGCGCCTCCAGGTGCAGTTCATGTCGCTCGGCGACGATCTGGAGACGCCGCGCTACATGCCCGGCGACTACGTATACGTGCGCGGCGACCTTTGCAAGCACCAGCTCGCGCGCGAGATCTTCGAGGTGGAGGGCAAGAGCTTCATCCTCATCGACGAGGCCATGGTCATCGGCTACGACGTCAAGGACTGCGAGAACCCCGATGGCAACTAGCGGTGACAGCCTCGGCGACCGCATGAAGGAGTACGAGGGCGTGCCGCGCACGACGCTCGTGCGCCGCGTGCCGGTGATGATGCGCCTCGACGGCAAGGCGTTCCACACCTTCACCCGCGGCCTGCCGCGCCCGTACTGCCGCTCTTTCCACGAGTGCATGTGGGAAGCGGCGAAGTACCTGTGCGAGAACATCCAGGGTGCGCAGGTCGCGTACGTCCAGAGCGACGAGATCAGCATCTTGCTGACCGACTACGCCGACATCAAGACCGAGGCCTGGTACGACTACCAGGTCCAGAAGATGGCGTCGGTGGCGGCGGCAATGTGCTCGGTCGCCTTCACACGCGCGTACCTGAAGTTCATGGTCTTCCCCGAGGGCGCGCACGAGGACCCCGAGGACATGCGCGACAGCTTCGACTCACTGAAGCTGCCGAGCTTCGACTGTCGCGTCTGGAACCTCCCGAAGGAGGAGGTCGTCAACTGCTTCATCTGGCGCCAGCAGGACGCGACTCGCAATGCCATCCAGATGGCGGGCCAGTCGCAGTTCAGCCACAAGGAGCTGCACGGCGTCAACTGCGACGGCATCCAGGAGATGTTGTTCAGCAAGTGCGGCATCAACTTCAACGACTACCCGGTGCCCCAGAAGCGCGGCGTCTGCGTCGTGAAGCAGAAGTACCGGCTCCAGGTTCCCATCGGCAGCGGCAACACGATCGAGCGCTCGATGTGGGTCGTGGACGAGAACATCCCGATCTTCACCGCCGACCGCGACTACATCCAGAGGCTCGTGTGAGCGAGGACGAGTACGCGCTGACCGAAGAGGGTCGGCGCCACATCGAGTGGATGCGCGACCGCGTCCGCAAGATGCTCGGCCTCCGTGTCCTCGACCGCCACATGCTGGCGCTCAACTACGACGCGCTCAACGAGTTCTACGGCTTCCACGGAGGACCATGCCCCGCTACCTCTTTGTCGGTGACCCCCACGTCACCCCGGACGACCTGAACGACGCCAAGGCCCTCTGCAAGCTCATCCTGGACACCGCCGAGCGCGAGCGCGCGACGGTAATCCTGGCAGGCGACCTCTACCACACGCACGCCATCATCCACGCCGACGTCCAGCTCCTGTGGTGGTCGTTCTTCGCCGAGTGCCAGAAGCGTGACATCGAGGCCATCGCGCTGAAGGGCAACCACGACGCCCCCGGCGTCGAGGGCTCGCTGGCCACCTCGCTCATCGCTCATGTCGAGCAGGCGACGATGGTGCTCTGGCGTCCGCTGATGCACAATAACATCGTCTTCTGTCCGTACACGACGGCGGCGAAGCTCGTCGAGTGGTCGGCGCAGTACGCTCACGCTGGCACCCTCATCTGCCACCAGACGTTTGACGGGTCGCATTACGAGAACGGGTTTTTTGCCGGCGATGGCGTGGAACCTAATCTTATCAAGCAGAAGAGGATTATTAGCGGCCACATTCACACGCCACAGGAGTTTTTCAAGGTCTGGTACCCCGGCGCACCACGCTGGAGGACCCTTGGCGACGCCAACGTCGACCGGGCCATCTGGATCCTGGAATTCGACGACGGCGGCAACCTCATGAAGCGCGAACCCATCGATACCGGCACCGTCTGCCGCCGCATCTTCAGCGTCGAGGACACGCCGGCTCGCCCGTTCGACACGACCCAGCGTCCCGCGGCGAAGGACTTGCTGCACGTCGAGATTCGCGGCCCGCAGGACTGGCTCGACGAGCGCCGCCCTCTGTTCGAGGGTTGGGCGCGCGTGCGCGGAGTCCGCACCGACGGGCACAACGCGGTCAAGGTCCGCGAGAGCGAGGGCGTGGGTGTGGCCTTCGACAAGTACACCGATGCCTTCGTGCCGCGCTATGGCACCGACCGCGCCGAGCTGAAGAAGATGGTCAAGGAGCGCCTCCATGGGTTCTAAGATTACCCACAGCAACGACGTCAAGTGGCAGGACCAGCTCAACGCTGTCTTCGCCCAGGGCCAGGGCTCGCCCGAGAAGCAGCTCATGACCATGCGCGCCGTCACCGCCATCACGGGCGTGCTGCACGAGGCGCAGCTCCTCCAGCTCCGCATGTGGGGAGCTATCGCGTTCGCCCACACGACGTGGGAAGCAGACATCGACGTCGAGAGCAAGACGGTCACGTACACCGTCGAGAAGAAGAAGCGCCCCATCAACCTGGCCCATCTCGTCGCCAGCCTGGACATGAGTGTCCACTGGATGCTCGGCGACAACTGGGGCCTGCGCGTGAAGGAGGGGACCAAGACCCTCTACGAAGGCGCACGCAAGAAGAAGAATGTGAACGATGAGCGTCGAGCGCGAGCAGGCAATCGAGAAGGCAGTTAGTCGGCTATCAGAGAAGGAGCGGTACGCGTACCGCTACTACTGCAACAGCGAGCAGCCCGCCGTCGCTCCCTCCCTCAACGCCAAGCTCTTCCAGCTCTTCCTCAACGGCAAGAGCTGCGATGAGATCTTGCGCCTCAACCCGTCGCTGAGCCTCGGCCAGATCGTGGCCGCGCGCGTCGACGGCAAGTGGGACGAGCGCCGCGACGAGCACCTCGACCAGCTCCTCACGCAGACCTCACTGCGCGTGCAGCAGGTGACCTTGGAGACCGCGGACTTCGTCTGCGATCTCTTCGCCGTCGCCAACCGCGAGCACGGTGACAAGCTGCGCCGCTATCTCCAGACCGGCAACGAGCTGGAGCTGGGCGACTTCCGCATCACGTCGCTCGCCAACTTCAAGACCGCGATCGAGATCCTCCAGAAGCTCACCGGTCAGGAGCGCCAGACCTCGACGAAGATCACCCACAGCGGTGAGATTCTTCATCGCCCGGATCCAATCTTGTCAGTAGCGCGCCCGCCTGCACCGGCCGAAGCGGCAAGCGCCCTGAAGCTCCTCCTCGGCCGTACGGAGAACTAGACCATGAACGCTACCAAGCTCGCTTTTGTTGCCTTCTTCCTCGGCCTGTGGGTCAACACCAAGCAGTTCGCGGTGAACGTGTACGGTCGCGTACGCGACGCGATCCTGTCGATCGTCCACGCCGTCGTGCACATCGTCTTCATCCCGGTCCACGCCGTCCAGTGGGTGTGGGGCTGCCTGAAGTCGTCGGTCGCCGCCGTGAAGGGCGCTTGGAAGAAGTAGCATGACCCTCCCAGCCGTCCCGAATGCGGACGAGCTGAAGCGACGTATCCTGTTCACACCCCTGGAGAGCAAGGACGCTCTCCACGACTGGATCCATCTCTTCCTCGGTCTCGACATCCCCGATTGCATCGTCGACGAGCAGAGCACTAGCTCGCCGATGGACAACATCTGGGAGGTCTACAACAAGGCGCGCCTGAACGACGACCCGAAGTTCAACTTCGTGCTGTCGTACGCAGCTCGCGACTCGTTCAAGACGCTCGGCGCCGCCATCCTCGAAGTGCTGATGCTCGCCCATCTGGGGCGAAGCGTCGCGCACATGGCCGCCATCGAGCAGCAGGCCAAGAAGAGCCAGGAGTACGTCAAGAAGTTCCTGCGCAGCTCGATGCTGCGCGAGTTCGTCGTCGGCGACAATCAGCGCAAGGTCGAGATCCTCCGCTTCTACAACGACGACACTGGCGTGAGCCTCAGCCCGCGCGAGTACGACGCCCTGCCGACCGCGGAAGAGCGCCGCACGTACCGTCAGATCTCGAACTACATCGTCATCATCGTCTGCACCATGGCCGGCGCCAATAGCGAGCACGTGCCGTTCATGGTCGTCGATGAGGTCGACGTCGTCGCCAACCCGCGCGCGTACGAAGAGGCGCGAGCCATCCCCGCGCCGTACGAGGGCAAGCAGCCCATCACGCTGCTCACGTCGACGCGCAAGTTCTCGTTCGGTCTCGTCCAGAAGGAAATCGACCGAGCCGAGGAGTCAGGTCTCCAGATCCGACACTGGAACATCATCGACGTCACGGCTCCGTGCCCGGCCAAGCGACATCTACCGGAGGAGCCGAAGATCCCCATCTATCGCAGCGACGACACGCTGCGCGCGATTAGCGAGGCCGAGTTCGCTGACCTCCCCGAGGAGACGCAGGAGCTATACGTTCGCGACGAGGGCTTCACGGGCTGCCTGAAGAACTGCAAGCTGTTCGCGGTGTGCAAGGGGCGACTCGCCACGCACCAGAAGAACAAGTCGAGCCTGCTCAAGCCCATCGAGCACACGCAGTCGCTGTTCCGCAAGTTCAGCCCCGAGATGGCCAAGGCGCAGCTCCTGTGCTGGAAGCCGTCGAGCGAGGGCATGATCTATCCGCGCTTCGACCGCACGGTGCACATGCTCACCGCGGCGCAGATTGCCGAGAAGATCACGGGCGAGAAGTTCGACCCGAAGATGACCAAGAGCCAGCTCATCGCGCTGCTCAAGAGCCGCGAGGTTCAGTGGCACGCCGGCATGGACTGGGGCTACACGCACAACTTCGCCTGCGTCATCGCCGCCCGCGACGGCTCGCGCATGTTCGTCCTCGACGTCATCAGCCAGCCCGAGCTGGAGCTGGGCCAGAAGCTGGAGCTGTGCGAGACGCGCCTGAAGCCGTACAACGCCAACATCTGGCCCGACCCCGCGTACCCGTCGGACATCAAGACGTTCAAGCGCAACGGCTACCGCATGCGCGACTGGGACAAGTACAAGGGCTCCGTTGCCGGCGGCATCGAAGTCGTGCGTCTCAAGCTGTGGCCGACCGTCGGCCAGCCAGAGCTGTTCTTCCTGGCCGGCGACGAGGGCTGCGAGCTGCTCGTCAAGCGCATGCAGGCCTACCACTTCCTTCTCGACGCTGCCGGCCGCGTCACCGACGAGCCCGACGATGAGGAAGATGACGAGTGCGACGCTCTCCGCTACCTCGTGATGAATGTCTTCGCGCCCAAGGGCAAGGGCCCCGTCGCTGCGAAGCCCGAGGAGCGCAACCGCCTCGCTGTCCCCACGCCGCAGATGCAGCAGAGTCAGATCCAGCAGGTGCACTGGAATCAGATTATGGCCCACGCCGGCATGACGGTGGAGACCACCGATCCTGTCACGGGCGAGACCGTCGAGGCAGTCCCCAAGGCAAAGGGCAAGAAGGGCTCATTCGTCTGGGATCTCGGGTAGCGCCGCAATCTTCACGTCATGGACGGCACTCTCAAGCTCATCGGCACGACCCTCGCCTACGCTGACGTCGGGGTTACCTCGAATCCCATGCGCAAGTACGCCGACTGGGCGGTGCAGCGTTCGTACAAGGTTGCGAATCCGAAGACGGAACCCTACACCGTCGACCCCGGCGCAACCCTGACCGTGTTCAACGGCTCGCGCACCATGGCCACCGACGGGACGACGCAGTTCACGCTGACGCTCAGCCCTCTGGCCTCGACGCGCTACCGCTTCACCTTCAGCGCCGGCACCGACCCGGTCCTGCGCACGGCGCGCGCCCTGGCGCTCGCCACGAAGACCGTCACCGTCACCGTCAACAACAACCTGACCGTCACCATGGCGTCGCTCGTTGGCGACTGGACCGCGGTGCAGGTCGGCGACACCGTCTTCATCCCCGGCACGACCACGGGCGACGCGGCGGCGCCGTTCAACCCGCTCAACGTCGGCTACTGGACGGTCATCGCGGTGGCCGGCGACGGTTCGAGCGTGCAGCTCGCGCGTCCCACCGGCACCAGCTTCATCGGCTACGCCGAGGCCGTCGTGGTCGCCTCCAACGCCCAGGTGCTCGCGTACAGTGCGGCCGGCGTCCAGGTCGGCGACAAGGTCCGCATCAGCGCCGGCTTCGTCGCGCCTGTGCTCGGCACCTACCAGGTCATCGCCGTCACCGACAAGTGGTTCGAGATCACGGCAACTGCGCCTCTGCCGACGGGCGTGAGCGCTCTTCCGGGCGCGTCCGGCATCCAGTTCTTCGCCTCGGCGAAGCGCTATATGCGCGTCGAGGGCGACCAGTCCTTCGTCCTGCGCGGGAACGGCGACGTCGGCAGCTTGAATCAGGTGGACCCGTGGGCGCCTGCCGACGCCGAGCAGACCGGCTGGGACGAGAAGTGCGGCCCCGTCTGGAGCGCCGTCATCGTGAACCTGTCGTCGACGCAGCTCAACCTCATCGTCATCAGCGCGGAGTAGTCTCGTGGCTGGCATCGGACTTCCCCCTCTCAACAAGGCCGTCTCCGACCTCCTCGGCATGACGGGCACCGGCATCGTCATGGAGCCGACCAAGAAGGGCGGGATGCGCATCCGCCTCGACGGCGACTTCGAGAAGATGTCGAAGAAGGAGAAGGCTCCCGAGACGCTGGAGAAGGCCATCGGCCGCACGCTCAATCAGGGCAACGACGTCGAGCGCCTCGCCTTCGAGTACGACCCGACGCTGGCCAACAAGTACCACAGCGTCTACAAGGCGAAGACCCGCCTCATCCCCGACAAGATGCTCAAGCACATCGCGATCCAGGATGACCTCGTCGCTGCCATCGTGCAGGCGCGCCAGAACCAGATGTCGGCTTTCGGTCGCCCGCGTCCCGACCGCTTCTCGACGGGCTTCGTCATCGAGGCGCGCCAGGAGACTCTCGAACAGATCGAGAAGCTCAGCGATCCCGAGGCCAAGAAGCAGAAGAAGGAAGAGCTACAGGAGCGCATCGCGAAGGTGTCGAAGCGCCTGATGACCTGCGGCTCCGACAACCTCGACCTCGGCGGCAACCAGGACGACTTGACGTTCCCACAGTACATCTCGATGAGCGTGCGCAGTGCCGTCGTGGTGGGCCGTCTCGCGACGGAAGTTCTGTGGAAGCGCACCGCGACCGGCCGCCAGTTCAACGGCTTCCGCGTCATCGACGCCGGCACCATCTACAAGGCCGAGCCGCAGAAGAGCGCGCTGGAGTCCGTGCGTCGCCAGGCGCGCATCCTGCTCGCGCAGCTCAAGAACGAGCGCCTCGACCCGGAGAAGTTCGACCGCGACGAGTACAAGTGGGTCCAGGTCTTCGACGAGCGCCCCGTACAGGCATTCGCTGACGACGAGTGCCTCGTCCACAACTTCTACCCCGTGCCCGACGTCGAGCTGGACGGCTACCCCGTCACGCCGCTCGACACGGTGATGAGCGCCGTCACGACGCACATCAACATCACCACGCACAACAAGCTCTACTTCCAGAGCGGTCGCGCTGCGCGCGGCATGCTCGTGATCAAGTCGGACGACGTCGACGAGTCGATCGTCAGCCGTGTACGCCAGCAGTTCAACGCGCAGATCAACAGCGTCAACAACGCCTGGCGCATGCCGGTGTTCGGTGTCGGCGCCGACGACGAGATCACGTGGCAGCCCATCGACAGCGGTGGCCGCGACATGGAGTTCCAGTACCTCGCCGACATGAACGCGCGCGTCATCCTCTCTGCGTTCGGCATGTCGCCCGAGGAGCTGCCTGGCTGGGGCTACCTGTCCCGCGGCACGAACAACCAGGCCCTCAGCGAGGGCAACAACGAGTACAAGCTGGAGGCCGCACGCGACGTCGGCATTCGGCCTCTGCTCGCGCAGTTCGAGGACTTCCTCAACCAGGCCATCCTGCCGCTCTTCGACGAGAACATCGCGAAGGACTGCTCTCTCAAGCTCGTCGGCCTCGACGCCGAGACGGCTGAGAAGGAGTCGGTGCGTCTCCAGCAGGACATGCCGGTCCACATGACCTACGACGAGGTGCTCGAAAAGGTCGAGAAGAAGGCCATCGGCAAGCGCATGGGCGGCGAGTTCCCGCTCAACCCGCAGTTCCAGGCCATCCTCGACAAGTACATCACCGTCGGTCAGATCCTCGAATTCTTCTTCGGCGTCGAGGGAGCCTCGAAGGATCCGCAGTGGGCGTACGTCCGCGACCCGTTCTGGTTCCAGAACGTGCAGATGCAGCAGCAGGCCGCTGCGCAGCAGCAGCAGGCCGAGGCGCAGGCGCAGACCGCTCAGAATGGCGCGGTCAATCCGCCCGAGGACGGCGGTGAGGGCGGCGGTGGCGACGACGGCAAGCAGGGCCCGAGCCAGGGCCAGGGTGCACCGACGGAGAAGCAGAAGAGCGACAGCGCGGCAGAGGCCTCGGCCTCGCCGGGCGGTGGCGACCTGTCGTCGGGTGCTGACCAGGCTCTCGGTGCCCTGAACAAGGCCGAGAAGCAGTTGCCTCCGTCGAAGCGCAAGCTCGTCACGCAGCAGAAGATCCTGATCGAGGACTTCCTGGGCGGCTGGAAGCACGACATGCGCGAGGCGACCAAGGACATCCTCGACGTTGCCAGCAAGCTGAAGCCGAAGGCGTAGCGCCATGGCGAAGGGCACGCTCCCCAAGGGCGCCGTCAAGCTCATCAATGCGGCCGTGGACAAGGTGTTCGACCGCGTGCTGGCGCGCTTCCTCGAACGTCCGCCGACCGACAAGCGGATCGTCATCGGCTACAAGCCGCGCGTCACGCTGCCAGACCTCTTCCGGGGCGCGTCAGCGAGCGAGCGCGTGAAGGCCGACCAGTCCATCCTCGAAGGCCTCATGGACATCGCCAAGGGCTTCCTGGACGCTCAGCGCGAGCGTACGAAGGCCCACACGGTCAAGGCCGTGCAGAGCTGGCTGAGCGAGGCGCATGCCGGCGGCGTCGACACAGACCTCGACACCGTGCTCGGCGGCGAGCTGGCGCAGGTCTTCGGCAAGGCGCACGACGGCGTCAAGAAGATCCTGGAGACCGAGTCGACGGTGGCCCGCAATACCGGCACCCTGGACGGCATCATAAAGGTCAATGCTCACAGCGGAATTGAAGACCCCGTTGTGTTTTTTGTGGTTGTCCGCGACGGGGACCTCTGCGACGACTGCAAGCGCCTGCACCTGCTCGAAGACGAGACCACGCCCCGCGTCTGGTACCTCAGCGAGCTGAGCCACGGCTACTTCAAGAAGGGCGGCGACCGCCCGTGCGTCGGTGGCCTGCACCCGCACTGCCGTTGCAGCCTCGTCACGCTGATGCCCGGCTACGGCTTCGACGGGTCCGGCATGGTCGACTGGATCGGCTTCGACCACGACGAGATGGCCAAGCAGCGCGGCACGAAGAAGCGCGAGTACGACTGGGGCGAGGCCCTGTTCAAGTAGCACTTTTCGTTATTGATCCAGTAGGGGCTGTACATGGTGCGGATCGGGTTCTCAACGACCAACCGCTGGATCTCCCGGCTCATCCGGTGGTGGACCCACGCCCAAGTCTCCCACACCTTCATCGTCTACCGCGACGAGCAGCTCAACCAGGACATGGTCCTTGACGTGGCCTTCAGCGGCTACCGCGTCCTACCTTACGACCTGTTCGCGGCCGAGAACACCATCCTGTACACCTTCGAGCCCGACATCGACCTGATGCCGGGCCTGCGCGTCGTCGCCCGCTGGTTGGGCAAGCCCTACGACTGGCGCGCGTTCGTGGCGTTCAACCGGTGGTTCCGCAGCGTGAAGCGCAACCCGACTGAGAACCCCAAGGCAATCATCTGCACCGAGGCTGTCGTGCACGTGCTCCGCATCAGCGGATACGAGGGAGCGGCTGAGCTGGATCCGAAGGGGACGAGCCCGCAGGCTCTACTGGAGTTCCTGAACCGGCGCTAGACGCGCTCGAATCAGCTCCCAGCGCGGATAGTACCTCATCACTACCAGGAACAAGCTGGACGCACTCAGAGGTCCCGGGCTGGTGCGGGCGCACTCCAGGGCGATGATGATGTGGATGAGGGTGTCCATCAGGACAACTCCGGGACATACGTGACGGTGTCTCCGAAGACGACGGCGTAGTGGTCAGACCGGCCGGCATCCCGCTTCGGCTGGGGCCAGCGCAGCTCCCCGCCGAGGGTCTTGTACCCCGTCCTGACCTCGACGCGCAGGGTGCGTCCGTTCTTCAGGGCGAGGACGTCGCAGGAGCAGTGCGGACTGACGGCTCTGAAGACTTCGTATCCCAGACGCAGCAGGTTCGCGCACACGAGCAGTTCAGCCACGGCCCCCTGTGTACCCGAGGTCAGCTCGGCCGACCCGCCATAGAGCTTCCTGGACGCGTAGGAAGCGTTCCGGCAGGCCTGCCCGCAGAACCTGGTCTTGCGACCCGGGTAGGTGGGCACGAAGTCCCTCTCACACAGCTCACACACCGACGCCCCAGTTGACGGGTTCATTCCTTCACCGGGATCATCAGGACGGTCTCCCAGCCGTTCGCGCGCAGCGCGTGTGTTGTTGCCGGCGCCAGGTCCACCATCGCGTGGCGTGGACCGCGGTCGCCGATGGTCGCAACCACGCTGCGCCGGGTGCGCGGAGCGTATAGAAAGACCTTCGAGCCGCAGGGGAGGGTCGGGTGTGCCACAACGACGTCCGTGACCCGCAGGTCGCGGTGCAGGCATGCCGCGTGCGCGTCCGGGTTCCACGGGTCGCCGGTCGGCTGGAAGTTCGTGGCGATACCGGTGTGCATGCTCATGACGAGCACGACCAGTTTGTACAGGGTCGAGGCGCCGATCGTGATGACGTTCCACATACCCTGTCCATAACGAATCTCCCTAGACGTGGTGGAGGCAGCGCGTCGGAGGCTGGCCGAGCTGGACCATGATGGCCTTCCACTGCGGGCCGTGGCTATCGCAGTCCGCCCCGTTGAGCCACCGGTTCACCGCGTGCGCCAGCTCGTGGTAGAGCGTCGCGAGGAAGCGCTCCTCGGTGTGGCACATCCTGACGTTCATCGAGATGAACCCGATGTCGTCGCCGTGGCCGCCCTGGAAGAAGCCCATGCGGCAACGGCTCTTGCGCGCGCTCAGGCGCACCGGAATGGCCTCCAGGTACACTTCGACCAGCCCCGTGCGGTCGAGGCCGCGGGGGGGGCCCCCCCACCCCCGAGGGGG